>Ga0307515_10000100_pt1 | contig 200031 bp, 220 predicted proteins | sample 17_EM_MG_FD_194513 | JGI IMG/M metagenome (GOLD analysis project Ga0307515, IMG submission 194513) | Populus trichocarpa ectomycorrhiza microbial communities from riparian zone in the Pacific Northwest, United States - 17_EM | ecosystem: Host-associated > Plants > Roots > Unclassified... | reverse complement strand
CGCTCACACTCCTCTGCTATTGCGTTGGCTGCCACCTTCTCAACCACTTTTCCCAGACAATTTAACAACGTTATCACCCTATATGCCTTGGCGACTCCGTAATCTGGCTTATTTGGTTTCGGTATAACCACCCCTTTCGCGTCCTTCCAAACTCGAGGGTGTACCCCTAACCTAAACGACATTTTGACAACATTAATTATTCTCTGGGGGTCCCACTCCCAAAGTAACCTTATTGCCTTAAAACCCAACCTATCCGGTCCAGGTGCCTTTTGAACTGATTGATTAAATAGAGCCTCTCGGATATCCTCATCAGTAATCTTTTTCCACATTTCTCCTCCCTCCTCTTGGGCCTTTCTCTCCACACCCTTCAAAGGTTTCGGAAATGCTTCTTCTTTTATCAACTCCGCTTTTTCCTCCCAAGACTCCGCCACCTCCCCAGTCCTGGATCTCAAAGCCTTTGTCGTTCGTTGTCCGCCTGGTTTCGTATATCTCAACGCCTGCCAGACTTGATCTCTTGTTGCCGAAGTTAAAAACTTCCGCCACATCTCTATTTTTGACTGTCGGATCATTCTTCTCAGGTTACTTCGCTGCCTCCTAACTTGTTGCTGCGACGCTTCCCCTTTCTTTCTTGCTCTCTTTATCGATCCCAAAATCTTTCGGTTTTCCGCAATCTCCGCCGTCCACCACCTTTTCGATCTCGTGCAAACCTTAACCTTTTTGCAGCACCTATTAAGATGATTAACAAAATTCCACTGTATCCACTCAGCTTCCTTCTGTAAATCCTCTTCACTGCTCTTCTCATCCAACACGGGTCTCTTTGAGCTCTTATCCTTCCACTCTTTTTGTGTTTTTTTATATTTTTCTTCCTCCTCCTTTGACTTGAGCCCATCAATATCCCATCCTGTAACTTTTCGCGATACTTTGACTCCTTCCCCTTCGTCCCATCTTAACTGGGCACACACAATCGCGTGATCCGAAGTAGTTGCCAAATCTGTTGATATCTCCAATCTATCAGCCATCGAGGCTTTAGTAATAAAGAAATCAATAAGCAATCCCGAAGTTTCACCATTTTTCGTATTAAAATCGGTTTCTTCCCCATCCGTAACATCGATCAATTCGTACTCATCCATAAGATTTTCCAACAAGTTCGCATCTCATTTTGGTGGGCACTGCGGGTCCCATCTATCACTGTGAGCATTCCAATCTCCTCCCAAAAGAATCTTTTCCTGCTCCATAATTTCACTCCATCTTGCTGTCTGTGCCAGTCTACCTTGACTTCTTACTCCCCTCTCTTGTCTCAACTGATCGTACACATTCACCAATCTCATCTTTCTACCCGACAGGTATCTTATATCAAACACCTGTACATCTCCATCTCCCCCTTTTTCCACTTCCCAAAACTCCAGGTGTGTATCTCTTCTTATTGCGGTCATGGTTCTTCCTCCCCTGACCAACCTATATCCTGGGTGACTAATGTTGTATCCTTCTCTCTCCACATACGGTTCTTGCAACATCACAACATCAGCCCCCCAACGTTGTGACCGTCTGTGTGATGGCCACTTATTATCCGGAGAGCATCGAAAAGTACAAACCAGGTGAGTTTCATCCTGTGGAGATCCACCACGAGTTTCATGCTCGCCGCTATCGTGTTGTTCAGCAGCTCGGTTACGGAGCATTTTTTACCGTCTGGCTTGCGTGGGATCATCAAGACAACAAGGTTAGTCTCTATAAAGATCCTTTCTGCGAGCCTCTCAAAGTCAAACTCGGAAACACACATCTTGCGACATGTTCATCCAAACCTCGGCTTATTTCAATCTTCCTGGAACAAAGTACATCCAGGACGAGCCTTTGTACTGGAAATATTGGACGAATTTGAAATCGAAGGACCAAATGGAATTCATCAGTGCATTTTAACTGAAGTTCTTGGACCGAGCTTACAGGACATGCATTTATTTCGTGATGATCTACTGCCATTGCATGCCTCAAGGAAGCTTGCAGTGCAATTTTCCAAAGCCCTCGCTTACATTCATTCGCGCAATGTAGTTCACACAGGTGTGTAAACCCTAATAAGAACTGAGACGCTAGCTAATATTACAAAACAGATATCTCTACGGCTAATGTTGTTCTTTGTATTCCAGGCCTTAAATCCTGGACTGTCGACGACGTCTACTCCCGGTTCGGCGATCCCGTCAAATTTCCTATCACCTATGCGCCTATTCCGGGAGCAGCGCCTACCTACACCGTCCTTCCTATGCGCCATTTGGACCTACTAGAATATTGCGTTACTAAAGACTGTGCCCTCGAGATCATCGATTTCGGACAATCGATACTCTGCGTCGAGATTCCAGAAAAAAACAAGGCTGGAAACTTCCTGACTACTCTCCCGATCACTGCTCCCGAAGCCGTCTTCGCATCACCGTGGGGGGCAGTAGCTGATATTTGGGCGTTCGCATGTACACTGCATGGAATTCTTGGTAATGGTAGCTCGCTTTTTGAATGCTTCCTAATCTCCAAAGATAGTCTCCTATGCTAGTGGGTAATGACCCTAGGCAAGCTTCCTGATGAGTGGTGGAATAGCTGGGATAATAGGAGCGAAGAATTTGAGGAGAATGGGAGTTATAAGCCGGATCCCGATTGCCTAGAAGTGACGGGGCACATGCCTCTGAGGGAGCGGCTTGAAGAGATGTGACTTGGGGTACGGGGCGAAAAACCAGAGATGTTTGAATCAAAGGAAATGGATGCATTGGAGTTTCTCTTCGGTAAAATGTTGAGGTACTTACCCGAAGATAGAATCAGTGCTGAGGAGATCGTGAGGCTTTTGCCCACTAGCTGGGAACGTGGAGAGGCGGCATGAGCGAACTGATCGTTGAGTGTCAATTATTTACAGTACATACTAAGTATTCTAAGGTCTTAAGAGACAATGTAGAGAGCATGTATTTAAATGGATGTACTATTTAGAACGGTTTTCTTGGTATATATATGTCTGAATGTGATCTCGTATCCATATGAGTGCATAGCAACCGAAAGTCCGCATCTAAACTAGTCAGATCATTATATACGGGTTGCGGACAGATGAAGACACACGATTCGGGTAATGTGATATCAAAGGTCCAAATCGTGTTAATAGCAAGAGCAGACCCCTATGCCTTTCGGGGATATCAGAGTAGCAGAACCCTGCACCCATATAGCCTCGAACTTCTACACACTATAGGATAAATAATTGCTCGGTTTTAGCACGTCGTGTAGTTAGTAATCTACCGAAGACTGAGGCAACTACAAACAGACCCAGTGATGTTGGAAAACAAGCACACCGGTAAAATCCACCTTACGCATAGCACAAGTTATAAGAAGCAGTTTTCAGATAGCCTGCCAGAGGATATTTTACACAGGGGCACTATGAGCTCCTATGCACCTGCTTTTCGAGTATCCCCTACACGCTCGGTTTTCTTAAATTCGGTTCCAGCGGCGATCTCGCCATATTGGGTATAGTGTAGGCAGCAAGTGATATCAAAGGCATGTTGGTTCTGACTCCTGATCTACTTTATACACTGCCAGCCTCTATGCAGCCCTTACAAAAGTGCATACCACGGTGTTTACATGCTTTCCCAGAGTGTGGTGCTCTGGCATCATTCAATCTGAAGCCCAGCTAGCCAATTACCGGCTTTGCCACACGGCAATTATTGCCCCAAACTACACCCGAAAGGAAGTGGAACCAAATTTAAGGAAACCGAGCGTGTAGGGGATAGTCGCTCTACCAATTAATTACTCAATTATGCTTGAACGTTGACCTGACGGCTGGGTCAAATGTGTTTCTAGTGGGAGACTGCAAAAGGTCCGCCCTAGCCGAGCGTGTAGGAGACAGTAATGATCTGCTGATTCAACCTTTAGGACTGGGAAAGAATGTGGGTTTCATCACCTTCATTTTGTTAAAATCAAACCAAGGTAGAACAGGACATAACTTTTATTCATGATCATGATCTATGACTTCCTTCCTCCCCTCCCTCCTCTAGCAAGCAGTCCCAATCAACCCCAATACCGTATCATACCCCCGATAAAAACATAAAATAAACTGACAAACAACCCAGCCAAATCTCTAATATTCGAACCCCGCTTATAATAAACCCCCAAACAAACCCGCAAACTCACATCATTGAATTTTGAGCGTCGAGCTCCTTCGCGATCACCCAGTCTTTCAGCTCCTGCATGCAAACCAAGAGGGCACCAATCTTAGGGATTAGAGCTTCGCCATCTGCCTTTGCCTGCAGGGCGATGTCACCAGCCTTCTTCACCTCCTCATCAAGCCTCTCAATATTCTGCTCAATCACGCCAAACCTCTTTGAAAGATCATCCTGCGCACAACCATTAGCATGCAAACATTCCAACAAAAACGCAACTTACCTTCACACCAGCCGTCTTCTTGCCCCTCTTCAACCTCACGGCGGTCTGGTACGCAGCATACGCCGCCTTCCGAACATTCCCGTTCTGCTCGACGGCTTTCAAAGCCGCCACAACGTTGTCCGGAAGACTTAGAAATTTCTTGAGATTGTCTGCAAATTTAATGCGTCCTTCTTTCCGATGGAGATTGTATTCGAGAAGCTCTGGGTGCTGAGTGAATGTGGATTCAATCGCGGTTTGGAAAGCCGCAAATTGAGGCGCTGAAAGCCCTAGATATTTCCTGAGGTCTTTGTTGCCGATGGTGGTGGAGTTGTAGAAGCCATCGGGGCGTATCTGCGAGAAATAGGCGTTGAAAGCTGGTTGGTTTGCTGGGAGGTTTTGATGGACAACAATGGTCGATGTGGAGGAGGAAGAGGCGGGAAAAGAGGCGGAGGACGAGGAGGCGGAGGAGGCGGAGGACGAGGCGGCGGGGGATGAGACAGAGGAGGAAGCGGCAGAGGGAGAGGGTGAGTTGGGTTTAGTACGGCGGCGGCGGCGTGTGAGAGCCATTTGGGGATTGATTGCTGATGCTTATTTAGATAGATGAATGGTGTTTAAGCTGTAGTTGTCAATGTCGAAGATTGAGACCCCGTTCTCATTCTTAGATTTGTCTCACAATCTCTGCGCCAAACTGATTTGTGAGATCATGACTCTGTCAAATGTGACCAACGGATAGTACTTATATGCAGTGTGGACCGCTCCCTTCCAGAACAATCTTTGTACTTGGGTGGGCTCTATCATCCTTTGTTGGCACTCCAGACAAAATTGGGGTCATGCTTGCAGTGGTAGTAGTTTGCATAACTCTTGTTTACAAAAGAACGCTATTTTTTGACAAAAAGTGAGCGTTCTTTCGTAAACCAAAGTTGCAAACTGCCGCCGCTGCAAGCATATCTTATCACTCGGCATGGTGGTCACGACAGTGCTTATCGGCTGGGGGCAGGTGCTACTGCTTAATGCCAGCACAAAGGATCAAAGAGGTATTTAGTGTGGAAGCACAACCGTGGTAATTTCCAAGCTGCAGTCAAGCTGCATTGTCCTATGGTACATGCGCTTCCTGGTTATCCGTCCAACACATTTGCCGCGGTAAGGCGGCAAAAATATCTCGCACAAACATGGTACTTTCTTGTAAGACATGTTCTTCCGCTGGACTACAGCAGGGAATATAATAGTTCCTTCTAAAGTGAAGTATATATAAGTTAGTCACCATTGCGCAACACTGACCTTATTTTGCAATTTTCTGCACTCCGTGCCTCTCTAAGACCTCGCCCAATTGCGATGCAGGCCAGAATCCTAGCCCCTCTGTGGTTTGGATGTGAAGTTTAACAAACACTCACTTTGTGGAAGATTCAAACTCTCTAGTTCTTTCCTCATCATCCGCCCTGTAAACGCTGCTCGCTGAGATATTGTATTGGCTCATTGGTTCTTAGCTTGGGGGGCATCCGAGACTCCCTCCGCACGAAGACAGACGAAAGCATGTTCAACCACTAGTTTGTTTTGAAATCTTTCAACAATGCCGCATCCTGCCATAAGCTCGTTAGATACCTCCATCTCTACAGCTCTGTTTTAGCAGAAATCCTTCGGAATTTCTATGCGGACAAATCTTGACTGAGTGACATCCGATGCATGGCATGCGTTACCCGGTCGATGACGTCGCGCAATTGACTTTCAACCTCATACCACCAACATCTCGAATTTCCACAGCATTTACCCAACCCACCACTTTACTGTCGCCCTTTCCCCAGCAGTTCCCACATCCAACATTGGCAATGTGGCGTCCCCGCCGCCCACGCTCCTTCTCCGGCGCCACTACCAGTCTCCGCTCCCACAGCAACATCTCTACCCCCACCATTACCACAGTCCCGCGCAGCTATGCAACACACGTGCGCACGACCCCACACCAGCTACCACCAACCTACTTCCTCCCCTCTACGCCTCGACACCTCACAACCAACAGCTCCTCCTCCTACTCTTCCTCTGAAGACGGCAGCGACCACAAATCACCAGACGAACGCACGCTCGCACTCGGCCATACAATCCGCATCCTACAAGAACGCATGCCAACACTTCTGCAATCCCCGCTACCAACCGAGATCCTCTCCCCGAGTATCTCACTGCACCTGTTCCCGTCAACCCACCCGCATCTCCCCGTGGTCCGTGGCCGCGTCGCATACATTGCCGCTCTGTGGACAGCGCCGGTGGCATGGGGGCGTCTGCCCGGCGGGAACACCACGCTCGAGGTGATGAGCGAACGCATGCTTGAGGGGGAGAGGCTACGGATCCGATGGCGGGCGGAGGCACGGGACGGCGGGAAGCAGCAGGGCGGGATTAGGAAGGGGACGACGGAGGTTGAGGAGGGCGAGTTTTCGGGGATCTTCTTGTTTGAGTTTGACGAGAAGGGGAGGGTTTGTAAGCACGTTATTGAGAATAGTGAGGAGGATGATGGCGAGCGGTTAGCCGGGGTAATCACGGTTACCGAGTGGTTGATCCGGAAGGCAAAGGGTGATCCTGCGCCGGAGGGAGGGAAACTTGGAGGGCTGGCGTGGCACTTTCAGAGGATCACAAAGCAGAAATGATTTCCTGGGCGGAATTGCGTTGTTTGTGTGGTGGAGGTTTTTAGTTTTGGCGTTAGCGGTTTTTTTTGCCTCGTTTGGCTGGGTGGGAGTTTGGAGGGTGTATTTGTAGGTAGAGGTGGTTGCCGGTTCGAGTATTGTCTCCTCTCACGGACTAGGGAGGACATGGCGTGTGTGTATCATAGATGCCCACTTTGGACGGTTCGTTTTATATGTTGAAACTCGTCACGATATTATTGCAGGTATTATACTCCTGTCACCACAAGAAACTGATCCATTGATATGGCGATGTCTGTGGTAGTACTACCCCAGACCTTGACGTAATAGTTCTCCCAGTCCCTCCTGTTGTCGAAACAGTTGCAGGACGAGGGGCTACAGAATGCCGTCAAACTACGACGTTCTTTAGCAGGTGAACAACAATCAAGATACCGTTTTCTAGCAACGAAGTCGACTGCCCCACCGCACATCGAAAAAGCAAATCTATCTCCATCTCTTCTTCCTCTGTGTCGGCTATATATGCCATCTCCAGTAAAGCGTCTCAACCTTATTCCAACGTCACCTGAAGCCAATGTACAGCTTTCTTGGGCCTCTTCTCCATCGGGTCCTTTTGTGGAATGGAGAGAGGGTGCCACTGCGTTAAGTTTTTTGTCTTCATGTGTCGCCTGGTAACCATATGGGATCTTCAATGGTTGGATCACAAGTTCCGTCCGAATGACAAACCTAAACACCGGATAGCGGGCGTATGACCTAATTGGTTTTCACGCAGTTTGGCAGGGGAATTTCTCCGGCAGTGTCGTTTGCTAGAGAACTGTCCAAAAACACTCTAGATGACACTCTGACAGAGTATTCCGACATTCAGACGGAGCTCTATATGATTGGCAAGAAATAATGGACAAAAGGCTGCTATGATAGATGACGCCCTTATCTAGACTGATACAAAGACGAGTGAGCTCTCATGATCCCTAACAGCCAAATTTCAGACTGTTGAAGGAACATGTTTTTTCCCAAGCCGCAGAACCAAACCCTTCAAACCAGAGATATGGCCTATTAGTATCAACTCGCATATCCACGGGTTATATGTTTCTTCGCTGCTCAACACCCGGGACTAACACGCGACACGTCTGTCTTCCCGTCTTCGTAGCTCGTGCAGTATGCATACCCGCACTTCAGCAGCAAGTTCCATTCGTGAAGCCCACATGTCAAACTAGAAACCAGACAAATAGAAGCCAAACGGATTCAGTCGGCTATGTACCTAGTGAATCCTGCACAAAGACGGATAGTGATTATGTGCATCCTTAGCACGTATGGTGGTGGATTGTCTTAACTATTACCACGAATCGCAAAGCAGATATTTGTGTTTATTGTATATAGTAATAAAGTGCTATAAGCGCTGATTCGGCCATTTCCTAGAATGACCTACGGTACGGCCTGGGCAAATACTCGACTACATCGGCTTTACAAATATCACGATTCACGAAATCTCCATCCAGACAAAGCAGCAGGATCCAAATTCATTTTACGCATCCCATTTAAAACAAACCCTTCCCTTCCCATCCCACCTGCCCCACCCCACCGAACCCAACCATCCACAAAAAATCGGATAACTCAACTTTTAGCCAGACCAAATTCATTACATGGAATCTCCTCCCCATTTCCATCATCACACAAAAAAAGGAAACCATGAAACCGCAAGACAAGCAATGATATGTATACAGAAAACCAAACAAACCGAAAGCCTACTCTCGGGACCAAGCAGAATGAGACCAAGCGTTAAAAAATGAAGAAAAGGAAGAGAAAAGAAAACTCGTTTCCAACAGGGACATATCCTCTCTTCAAACGTAGACAAGAACCCAAGAAAAGACTCCTTTTCAACCACCATCGAAGGTAAGAAAAACAGCATCCAAATCTTTCAAACAAACCACACAAACGAGCAAGAGTGAAATTTATCAATACAACATGCAGCAGCAATTAGTCCGTTAGACGGCTTTTTAATGCTCGATAAAAAGTCGTCTTAATAGACTATGAAATGTCATCTAGTTAACGACCATGATGTGACTGAGAGCTGAGTTCTCTTGCCCTTCTTGCAATGGAGGGGATCTTCCTCAGGATGGAGTCCTGAGCGTTACTCTCAGCGATGCTCATGTACAGTTGTTCCAGCCTCTGAACAACCACAACCATGATCCTGTTGCAGATTTCATGAATCTCGGGATCCTGAAATCTATTAGCTAAAGCTGACTCCCTGATTAGTTGTAACGGAGGCTCACCATAGGATCGAGAACGGCCAACACGCCTTCGAGCCAGCTGAGTCGCTCCATCACCTTATGATCAAACTTGACACTAACAGCAGCAGACACAGAGAGAAGGACAAGCTGGCTGAGGTTAGGCAAGAAATCGTATCTGTATCTGACCATAACCTCGTCGAAGAGCTCTGCCTGTCGTTCCTTTGATTGCAACCACTATTCAAATAGGTCAGCAGCCACCCTCAAAACAACATTTCTATAATGTAAAACATACCTTAATGGTTCCGTCTTCGTACTTCCCACTCCTCAGAAGCTCCTCGATTTCCTCTGCCTCCAACTGCTCAGGAGTCTTTTCCGGCTCAATGACTTGGGATTGTTGTTGCTGTTGCGGCTGCTGTGAGCCGTGTTCATAATATTCTGCCTGTGCTTGTCGAACCTGATCCTGAAAGTCGGCTTGGCTCTTGGCCATACTATTCATGGTTTCCGACATTTGCTTGACAGTTGCCATAAGCTGGTCGATCTTCCTGGAATCTTCCATGCGCATCCGCTCAAGCGCAGCGATGGTGTCGTTATGCTTGCGTTCAACTTCAATGACGGTCTTTTGGGCAGTTTCGACGGCTAACTTCTGAAATGCCGGAATGACAGTAGTATGAAGAGTATGAGAGAACTCCCGCTCCACAGCCTGCGTAAGAGGGTTTACCAATGAGTCGGAGATTCTGCTCATCAACTCTGGCTGCGACAGAGTCCTGTTAACAGCCTCGGGGATAATCGAACGAAGCTCATGAGGGATCGAAGCAGAGAGTGTTCTGTTAAGAGTCTCGCTAAGAACTCTGGAAACGGAAGAAGAAGTAACATCTGCAATTGCAGGTACGACATGCCCCTGAATGTTGCTCATGACAATACGTGAGATGACTTGTTCAACATTGTCCGTAAGAGTACTGGAGAGAAGGCGCAAGACAGCATCCTGCTTGGCGTCACCGGCAGCTTGCTGAACTCTCCTATCTTCATCGAACCGGCGGTCTGATTTCAAATTAGCATTACAGCACAACCCGAATGGTCAAGGTTAAACTTACACAACTGTTCGAGCTCTCTGCCAATAACTTTAGTAAACTCAGTAGACACAGTCTGTTCGATCCGCTTAACCTCACGATCAAGGAACCCGTCAGGAATGCTCAACTCCGATGCACCTTGAGAAGAGGAAGGATCGGCTTTTGCAATGGTAGTTGTCTTCTCCACCTTAGGCTCGTCAGTACCAGACGCTGTTGCCGTGGACGCAGTCGCGCTTGCCTTGTCTTTCTTCTTCTTCTTGCTCGCACCATTAATGCCGTACTTCTCTACTGCAACACTTTCCTCTGGTGCCCTTGCAGCTGGGCTGACACTTCGTGACTTGCTCATCTCCGACTTAGGCTTGAGACCTTGACTGGAGGCCTCAGTAGTCTCGCTCTTGTCGTCTCGCTCCTTGTCCGGTGGAGGTGGAGGAGGCATGCTTGACAAGGTGCAAACACCCTTAGCAACGGCATCGACAGCATTTTTAACCCTGTTATCGGCCTCCCAACCCAAATCCTCCTTGTAAACGCTTAAGGTCGTCATTCCCTTGCTATGCGCAACATAGAGTTCGAACAGCACAGGATTATCTTCTTGGGGATCGCTCTCGCAGTCGAGGATGTCAAGACTCATCAACTGACCCTTTGAGGCAAACGAATACTCGCGCAGTCCGCTGAGAATTGCAGTTGCATCAGGCTTTGGAATGGTGGGATCTTTGGTGGCCAGGCCCTTGATGTACTGGGCCTGGGAGAGGTTGGGGAGGTTGTACTTGGGCGCAGACAAATGGATGAAGTAGATCGAATTCCTGGTTGGGTTGCCGACAACGATAATGCCGGACAAGGGATGATACAAGACGGAGCAAAGAGCATCAGTGTCGCTCTCCTGAGGGAAATTGATTTCTTGTACGGGTCTTCCAAGTGCAAGATCCCACAATTGAAGAGTATGGTTCTGCTTCATTCCAACAATGACATATCTCAATGCTAGGCATTTCAGGTATGGCCTGAATTTGTCCAAGAACATGACGGATGTCGCACGGTATGACTCGCCGACGGCAACAGCCGAGAACACCAACGAGGGGGTGGAAAGCACCATTGGTTGCTGAGGAGGAAACGTTTTCTGTACAACGTCGTAGGCGTCATTCCCAGAAAAGTCAAGCAACTCTTGGACATCCCAAAGCTTCAACTTCCCTGCCTTATCGATAGAAATGATAACTGAGTCATCATCAGAGAATGCAAAATCCTTAGAGGCCTTTCCGGTGTCGATCGTGCGGGCATGGTCAGCAAGATATTTCTTCGAGACTACCACATTACCCTTACGACTTTCGGCATATGCCCTAGCGGTAGGGGCGTGGATGATGCTGATAGTCTTGCCCCTTCCGATAGCAAATGCATCACCCTGTCGCGAAGTCTTTCGTGCCCGCGACTTGAGCACACCGTTGCTCTGGCCTTGCTCCTCGCTAGGGGGGAACACAAACATGCTACCCCAGTTGTCGTTTTCAAAGTCATCAATGAGGTCTACCCAAACAACTGCGCCAGAAACTCCAGTGCCTAGCACTCGCTCACCCTTTCCAATTGTAACGTTGAAGGTCCTATCAGTGCTATCCTTCATAAGAACTCTGTCTTTCCCATCATATTGCCTGATGATTCTAATGCCACCACGTCCATTGCTCTTACTAAGAGAGTAGGCGATAAAGTTATGAGTTGCAGCAATCAGATTTCTGTCGAGCTGATCGAAGGTACGAGTCATACGAGCAACATCCGAAATCTTGGAACTCGGATATTTGGGCCGCTTGATAGTCGATGGTATAATTGTGATGGACGAAAAGGGTTTCATCGGGAAGTTATAAACTTCGATAGGCTGAGTCTCAGGCGCGGACTCATATCCGTCTTCCTCCTCCTCCCTGGGCTCCTGTCTCGTGACCTCTGGCACAGGCGAAGAACCGTTGATAGCAGGCTCCTCCACCTCAGGAACGATCTCCTCCACAACCTCCTCAGGAATCTCCGAAGAGGGTTCGGGCTGCGGCTCAAATTCGACTGCGGGCTCTTCTGATGCCGGCTTTGAGGTATACTCTTCTGCATACTGGCCCAGTTGTTCCATCAAAAATTGTTCTTTCTCCTTTACTTGGCCCAATGTAGCAGTTTCTTTCGCAGCCTCAGCCTCGACTGGTGCAGGTGGTGCTGGCGAAACCGGTGTTGATCCAGGCAAAGGAACACTCTCTGCTTTCATCTCGTTCAAACCCAACCCACTTCGTCTTCCTGCACCAGGACCTGGCGTTGCAGTCTTGGGAGCTTTATTCCGTGGACTGGTAGCAGCAAGCTGCTCGAATGGATTTACGTAAGTGAAAACGCCCTTACTTGGTGTCTGGGTCGGAGCCGAGGTGTCTACGGTAACAGATGGCGAAGCTTGTGGTGCCTCGCCCGAATGAATTGGAGGAGGAGGCGGCATGGAAGATACGGACGGAGTTTGTCTTAGGGATGAAGGCGAGCCGCGCTGCTCGGTAGTTGGTGTTGCTTCTTGAATTTGTGGCGCGACAGCAGGTGTTTGCTCCGTTTGTATCGGCTTGGTACGAGTTAAAAGCTGAAACATCAAATCCTGTGTATTGATGGCACTCTTATTCTGAGGAGTAGATTCCGCAGTTGCACTACGCTGTAGTACAGGACTATGCTGGGCAGGCGTGCGTTGGTGGACAGGGCTACTACTTGCTGATGAGACCACGTTCTCCTTATTAGCATCTGCGGGACCCGTTGGGCGCGGGAGAAACGACGCCACAATATCAGAAGCCGAGATAGACCTAGCGTGCGGCGGTTGTTGCTGCGGAAGTGAGGCGGGGGGAGGTGAATTGATGGCGGGCCTTGGAGGTGTTGGAGCACTCTGTGGCGGCGGCAGCACCTGTTCCGAGGATGGGGGCCCAGTTTGCGGCACAGGTTGAGAAAATTTCAAAAGCGACAGAAGGCTAGCCGTTCTATTCTCGCCGATGCTGCTTGTTGATGGAGACATAGGCAAATTGTAAGGCGGTTGCGACGTAGTCGGGAAGGGAGGCAAATGATTCGTCGCGAATGTTTGCTTTGTTGTCTCTGGAGCTTGCGTCTGAGGTTGGGGTAGCGGCTGCTGAAACCCAGGAAAGGAATTCTCGGAAACAGGCGCAAACCCAGGCGCAGGATTCTGGGGTGGATGCAGCGGAGAGTAAACGGGAGACTCGGAATGGAACTGTTGCGGACGAGGGAAAGGATGAAATGGCGGTTGCTGAACGGATTCCATAGGTGATGAAGGGTGGGCATACATATGCGAAAGGGGAGATGCTTGCTGCTGCTGTTGCTGCTGTTGGTGCTGTTGTTGTTGTTGCTGTTGCGGCGGCTGTTGCTGCTGCTGAGGGCTCATTGTATGCTGCCGACGAAGATTCGCCAATAAGTCCTCAAATCCAGGATCCGACATTTCTGTGGATAGCTAGGAAATTGCAGAAGCAAAAATTTCGGTCACAACCAAAGGTCTACTAAGGATGTAGGGCAGCTTCGGGAACAAATTTTTGCGATGAGCAGCGACAAGGGGTAGAAGTGGAAAGCTTCAGAAGCAAGGCAGAGATAATACGATGGAGAAGGAAGAGATGGTGATGGCGATAGAGTTAGTGTTGACGAAAGGTGGAGAGTTGGAGATTGGATTGATGAGTTGTTGCGAAGTGCAAGGAGTGTGGACGGGGAAGGGCGAGCTGTGTAAACCGTTCTCGGCGCGCACTTCCTGGACCGGGAAAGTCCTGACACGGTACTGACACCATCACCGCTAGATACTCGAAGCGGAGCACGTAAGTAGTATCGGCACTTGAGAGCAGGAAGATCTCAATGCTCGAGATGCCTCAGCCTCGATGCCATCTGTCACTATTTATGATTTATTTTGAGGGAGATAATTCTTCTGCTTCAACCCGCGAACTCGTTGTTTGACCCCTGCTCGACGCCGAAATCAAAACAACGCAGTGTACTGTACACAGTGCTCAACCACACTCAAGAGCGCCCATATTATTCGTTGGATTTACGAGGGCGAATACCAAGGGTGGTGGTGGTGGAGGCTGTAGGATAAACGATTAGGCATTCGTGACGTGCAGGACACCGGTTCTCACTCATCACCGTGTTTTTGATTGGTTTTGGACGACGGACAGATCATGATTTGATGATTTGAGGTTTGTTTTTATGGAAATAAACACTGCCGAGGAGGCGGGGCAGAGGATGAGGATAGCAGTAAACACAGCAGCACTGATACCCTTCGGCAATGCACCGGCCCACCAGCGACGACAGCTCCTCCAGTTGCCCGTAACCGTGTTCTCAATCGCCTGCTGCTCGTCCTCCAAAAACAGGCCATGATGATGTTCCGTATGCATAGGGTACAGTGAATCCCTTCACCACGACCATTCCCGTTCCCATCAGCCATCACCATCACCATCCATCGCAGATACATACGGCACGTGCCGAAACAAGCACGAGCTAGCTTAGTTCGGGCCCATATTTTAGCAGGCGGCATCAACTTCCATCAGCATCATCGGCAGCCCCACGACTGAGCATCGACGTCTGGCGCCTCCTTTTTTTTATTATTTCTCCGTGCACCGACGACGGCGACAACGGCGACATAGCATTCTTAGATATCATCGCAACAGTTAAACGGGGTTACGTTGTTGCCTTACAACTTAAATTTTTTCTCTTCTTTTGCAGCCGCATCGATACCATCGCAATGTTCTGTCTCCGCAGGTGAGTCGAAAAGTGTGAACGAACCTTATCGCACGTTTTCTTTGTTATCACTATTGACCTCCTTATCCTTCAACTCCCAAAAATCAACGACTAACCAGTGGCAATGTGTACCAGCTGGCTTCCGCTGCTCTTCATCCCTACCTCCGCCTCGCCGGCGTTCATAATCCTCTTTTTAATCTCGACGTACTTATTCCACCGGCCATGGTAACCCAGCACCATCTGCAGCTACTCTTCACTAGCGCTGATGTGGATAGTGTCTACTGCTCTCTGATAATGCTCACGCTCTTCTCGTCGAGTTGCTACTGGTCAGACCGGTGTTTCCTTGACAGCAACAACGGGCACTGGTTTGAGCCGCGCCTGTACACGGGGTCCGCAGTGACATGGACGGGGATCGGGCTGAACTGGCTTCGTGCTGCGGTGGGAAGAAGGGAATGGAGGCTGCCGTGTGTGGATGTCAATATCCGGTTGTGATCGATGCGAACAAGAGGATTCAAAAAGGATGGTAGTTTGTTGGTATGAATGGACTGGCGTTGGGTGTTTTGATGGGGGTTTGTTTCTTCTTTGGCTATGGGGGTGGTGACAATGTCTTGCATGGGGGAAGGCCTTTTTATTCTTTCGCTTCATCAACTACAGTTTTCGCCTTTATACTGGGCCTCTATTTCTTTGATTGTAATTTCTCCCATATTTCCACATTCGGTGTATGCATCTGGACGCTCGCTTTGCGTCATATAGAGGGTTTCGGCGACGTGGTTACACGTTGGTGGGTGGGTCTTTGTCTGTACAGTTCATATCGACTTGATATCAACGAACTTCTTGGGATTTCCACTTCTCCTTGGTGAAAATTTGTGAAGCCTCGATTCCCCATTAATTCGCAAATTCGCATTCTAAAGTCGTGTACTCGTTATGTACAGGTTTCTCTTCCTGTGCCCAAAAAAGCCGGATAGTATGTCTTTTGGTATTATCGTACATCATACAACGCTTCTCATCCCCGTATACAGGCATTACATTCAACAAAACTCCTTCCTCTCCGACTCTTCCACTCACCATCCTTGTTCTACATTTAGTATGCAACCCGACTCCTCATGTCCTGTGTGTGCAATTAGCATCTCCTTTCAATACCAGCAAGAGATGGATGAACCTACAGCAATTTTCCTTTCAACATCTCTCACACTCCTATCTAACTCTCCGGCAATCATTTGCTTTCGATCCCTTGGCAGCAATGGAAACCTCTCACAAAGATCCCCATCTACAACCCCTTTCACTGGAACATAGTACCCTCTGTAGATCAAATGGTCCCTCCCACAAAGCGGTGCATCATCAGTCCGCATGTGTTGCTCCAGCGTCTGAAAGAAATCCACATCCTCTCTCGAAACAAACGGCACCATCAACCCAATCGTGCCTTGGAGACCGGTCCATACAATTGCTTCGCGACCGCCGGCAACTAGTTGGGCTCTCTGAACGGAAGTGGGGATATCTTGCGTAAAAAAGTGTGCCATGAGTTCAAGGCGGTTCGGAGTTCCCTGGAGATAAGAGCGCTCGTGAAGCAAATGACCACCGGCAGGATCTTCGTCGGATTCTTCGGACGCCTTTTTAGGACAGCGCACAATCCAGAAGTTACCAAACTTATCGCCTCCAGCGACTGTCTCATAATCCAGCATCGTAGTAGCGGTGGTCCAGCGCGGGATCATGTCATCTGCAAAGGGAATGATCTTGTTGTCTTGATACTTATACACAGCATAAGTAACCGATTCCTGCACATCGGAAATGATGATTCTCGATCCTTGGGTTTGCAGACCGACAATCAAGTTAGCCGCGACTTCAGCTTGAGCTTTCCGTAGAAGCTGCCGCATTCCTAAGTCGTAGATCTTCAGAAATTGTCCAGCACCGGCGAGAAGACGACCCTGAAATCCCAAAAGTGCGAGGGGTGGTTCATCAGTTTTTGTCTTGTGTACGAATTCGAGACCCTTTCCATCGTCCAGGAAACGGTAGATGTGAATATATCCGCACTGACTCTTGCGCGGAGAAAGCTCTGTGTTCTTTCCCGTGCCGACCACAAGAAAGGATTGGTCATCTTGAGATGTGAAAGAGACAATGGCAATGCTGAAGGCAGCTTCGTTTTCTGACATTTCGATTTTTTGGGTGACTTCTTTCCCTAGTGGATCGACCACAGAGATACAGGAAGCCCAGTGTCCCTCACCGCGAGAGTAGCCAAAGTCCTCGGCGGGAAGTTCTCGAGATGCCCCGTTCTGGGCGCTAGTATCATTCTCAATTAGACTAGCTTTAGTGGCAACGGAGAGCGTGTTAGGATCTGCTTCAGCAGTGTAGAAGTATGGGCGTTCTGGATGTTTAATGAATTTGCGGGGGGTGTAGGAGAGTGATATGGTTTCTTGCTGAAGGTTTTCGGTGAGCCTCTCGACTGCAAAAATTCGGAGGTTCTGGCCCTGGATTCCGACCATACCCTCCGGACACTGCTCGCTGCTGAAGGTCCAACCCCATTCCAGTGCTGGATAGGTCAGGGGTGTAAGCATGTATTGGCCTCTACTGTCGTTATAGCCTAGCCATGGGCGCGAGCTCAAGGCTAATACTGCTGGCTGTCCTTGCACAATGACTGGTGAGATCTTCACCGGCTTTGGCCCTAAGAATCGAGTGCGTGTGTCTGTGAGTTCTCCTGTCACCGTGTCCAGCACAGTTCTGAGGTACACTCCACTATACAATCCAATATGGAGGTACAAGGTGGAAGTCGTTGAAATCTCAGAAGCAGAGTCTGGCATCGACATAATACACAGCGCTGAAGGCGCAGATGTCAACGCTTGCACTGATTTCGACTCCAGTGTAGAATCGGGGTCTAGTGAAAGAATACGGACAGTCGAGTCATCGCAACCTACGGCTAAAAACGATGAACGTAGCCTTCCTTCTGGCACTTCGCCGAGCGATAGACATGTCACGGTTCCGGTCATCTCCTTTTTCTCCTCATACTCTGCTAGCTGACCATCCGAGTCCATCTCAAAGTATACAATTTCACCACTAGAAAGCGCCACCACAACTTGACGAGAGTTTGTCGTAGCAGCAACAATGGATCTGTGCTGAGGAGCGGGCCATTCATTGACTCGTCGATCTGAACGGATGTGTCGAATACCTTTTGGATGAACCTGGAGCAGTGCATCGTCACCCAGCTGCTGTACCGCAAGGGTTGGCGCTGAAGATAGGAAACCGGTATCTGTAACCTCCTCCACCGTTTCTCCAATGCTCAGTACAAGCGTTCCGTTGTTAAATGAAAGAATGATATAAGCATCGAATTCATCTCCGCTGGTGAGTTTCGTGGTCCAGACGGCACTTGGAACACCTGGCAATTCCGACGACACAATTTCAGTCGTTTCTAGACCGTGCTTTAGGATCCGGAAAGTCGATCGTGCTCCGCTACCGCAAATGGTGTATATCTGGGGCGCGTCCTCATCCGTCAAGTTTGCAACTTTGCAATCGATCAATGGATTCATGCTGTGCATGGATTCCACTAGTGATAGATTTTCTGGTGCTCGGGTTTGGAAGTATATAGGCTGGTATGGATCTGTAGGGTCGGGTGAGAAATCTTCGCTGTTGAACTCTGTCTCTTCATCATCATCGCCCAGCTTTTCGAACTGATAAAAGTTACTGCGCATGGTTAACAAAATTCTACCCTACTACACTTGGGGGAAAAGAGAATACTTACTGATTTCCCGTCTCCGATGCCACAAACAAAAAACCGCTCTTCAAGATGCATAAGCTGCTTGCAACAGGTACTGTGTCAAAATATTTAATCCTGATCCTCGAGACTCCCACATCGTCGTTGTAGTCCAGCGTAACTTTAAACAGATCTCCATCCTCCGACTGCAGGAGAAAGAAAAAGGCACCCCTCATCTTGTGCATCACTCCTGAGACAATGGTTCGTTTCCTGTTGGGATCCTCCGTAGCACCTCTCCTCCTCGGAATTGGCACTCTGGACGCCAGTCTACCCACATGCCGGTAGTAAATGCAATCCTCCGCACACACCAGCACTCCCGAAGGTCCATCAGCTCCACCAGGAACCTGAAAGAGCATATTGGCGCTCCTATCCACCGGATCTGCCCACTTTCGCACAACGTGGTTGAGTCCCAAATCAAGCTCGTAGTACACCAACATCTTCTCAATATCCTCATACGCAATTCCCGTTGGGTCCTGATCAGATTCGCCATAGTCCACCTCAAGCGCCGCAAATACTGGATTCTCGTAACCCACATCCAGCGCCGTCAATGCAAAGACCAAGCAATGGGGCTTATGAGCCTCCAAAGGACTTGAGATCGTAAGTTCCGCTTGTGCATTGCGATTCAGCACGTAGACAAGCTTGTTCTTCTCCACCGACGCGATGAGACATGCTCTACCCTTAGGATCGCAGGCAAGATATTGGCCGGGGATGACGCGCCGAACGCCAGATTTTCCAAATGTCTCAAGATGTAGGCGATTGAACTTGTTTACTTGGGGCTGGTATTCTAGAATTGTGATGCGACCCGAATCGGAGCCGATGATGATATAGTCTAGAGATTAGCCCGCCGGCCATATTGTCAGCACAGTTTTTTCGCAGCAATTGTGATCTCCCTTGTCCCGAAAATCGGGCGAACACGAGTCGGGCTGACCTTAAACCACTTGCAAAAATCACTAAACTGACGTGGTGAGGGAAATGTGGTAACGTAGGGATGACATACCTTTTGAGCTTCCAGCCAACCTAAAGGCCGCCATGCACCGAATGATGCCGAACATATCGTGCGTAAGCACTTCATGAACTTTCCCCTGCGTGGCATCCGGGCGAAGAAGCGACAGTCGAGAGCCTTGGGCTACAACAATCTCTTGCTGTTTCTTGCCACTAAACGCTCCGAGAATCGCTTGAGTGATGGACGAAGGCTGGAGGATGGACAGCGAGTAGAGGAACATATTCGAACCGCCCGACATAGTTGGTAGATTTGGCGCTCTGGCGCGCGGGTTCTAGAGGAAGGGAGAAGTTCGGAGATCAGAGGGTGGAGGGCGGGCGGCTGGAGGCTGGTAATATGTCGTAACTTGGAAGGTGATGAATGAGGTAGTTGGTGCTGAGGTGTGGTGTTCGTGTTGCTTGGGATTCAAATCGAGACTGGGGTTCTGGTAATCCCTGTAAAATTAACATCAGATAAGATCATCTAGATAATATTGATGACAGATAGTAACAGTCAGATAAGATTATCTTAGATTCTCATCAGAAACAACTCGACGTCATTGGTTCCCGGTCACTTTCGAGAATGAAAGACCTTGTCGAAAAGTTCGACGAATTGCCCATTTTACGATGCCTTTCCCCACACCAGCCTGGAGGGCAGTGTGTCGACGGTCTTTATACACACCCCATCCACTTCTACGAATCTCCCAACGATCAAGACAGCAGCTTCCACCACTGCACCTCCAGTTCCACAGTCAACAGCAGAAGCACCACCAAAGGTCCTTTTTCGACAAGCTCCGAGAAGCCCTCAAAAACACGAAAATAGAATGGTACGCCATCCCCTTTGGTGTGGGTATTGGTGTCGTCGGCTTTACGCAGATACGGAAGAACTCTTCGCGCCACGAAGGCGTTGGTGAACGTCCCGAGCACGAGAAGCAGATACGGCCTATGGGATCATGGTAGGGTATCCCCAGTTATATATGTCTTCCAGCTGATACCAACAGCGATCTAGGGAGGTGCAAATCCTCTCCACTCTTCCCTTCAAAGCTTTATCCTACTACTGGGGCCGTTTCAACGAAATCCCACTTCCCCGAATCCTTCGAGCGCCGGGTTTTAAGCTTTACTCATACATCTTTGGTGTCAATCTCGACGAAGTTGCCGAACCTCTAGACCACTACAGAAACCTTGCCGAGTTCTTCTACCGCCAACTGAAGCCCGGATGTCGACCCATTGATCCGCGGCCCAATGCCGTCGTATCTCCCGCCGACGGAAAAGTTCTCCAATTCGGTGAAGTTCGCTCAGGTGGAGAGGTGGAACAGGTAAAGGGAATGGCCTACTCTCTCGATGCTCTCCTTGGAACCCCAGGCGAGCCGGTTCACAGCGAAGGCACCAGTCCTAATGCCGCTACCCTCGTAAAAAAGAAGCTCGAAGGCAAAGGAGTGGAGCCAGGGCAGACTACTGCACGTTACGGTAAAGGTGGCGACTCAGATCAAAATGCCGCTGTCTACACCTCTGATGAAGAGTTCGCCAATGTCAATGGGATCTCCTATACTCTCCCTTCACTCCTTTCGGGATCCTCCTCCTCCTCTACACAGCCAAACAACGGCAGTGACGTGTCCGTCCCCGCCTCTGCCTCCGACACTCTAGAAGTTGGCACTGAGGTCGCCCGCGCCACCGCATCAAGCTGGTTTACCGCCACCCCTCAAAAGCGTCTCTTTTTCTGTGTTATATACTTAGCGCCAGGCGACTACCATCGTTTTCACTCTCCTGTCTCATGGGTAGTGGAGCGGCGCCGTCACTTCGCGGGAGAACTGTACTCCGTTTCTCCATGGCTGCAGTCAAGGCTGAAAGATCTGTTTATACTTAACGAGCGCGTAGTTTTGCTTGGAAGGTGGAGATACGGAATGTTTTCCATGACTCCGGTTGGTGCTACAAACGTTGGCAGCATCAAGATACACTTTGATCGGGAACTTAGAACTAATAGTCTGACGCATGATGCAACGAAGGCATCCGAGAAGGGAGGTTTTGTGGAAGCAACGTACAAGGGTGCCTCTGCGCTTCTAGGGGGCTACCCGATTATAAAGGGAGGAGAGATTGGTGGGTTTAATTTGGGCAGTACTGTGGTGCTGGTATTCGAAGCCCCGGCGAGTGACCCCAATGGGCCGCCAGGACAAGGTGGATTTAGGTTTTGTGTAAAACGCGGGCAGAAAGTGAAAATGGGAGAAGCTTTGGGTGTGGTAGACGATTAAGGGAGGAGGTTATGGTTGCCGAACTGGTTATGGCAGTATGGTGGAACTGTAGTAAAAGCGCAATGGGCCAGAAGAGAGAAGAGATGTACATGTTGAGATATTTGCATAGGTGCCTCCAATAATACCCCGAACACAGAAACACCCCGCGTAGTCGGCTCCCTGACCTCTTGATCAGACCCTGGCACCTACACGCCTGAGTGATTATGCATGAACTCTTATAGCGTGTAATAAACCTCAACCGCTACTGACAAAACATTATTCCTCCACCCCGGAAACCTCGCCATCGGATAAACCGCAACCACATCGCCAGACCGCAGCTCATCCAACCATTCCTTAATCTTCAGGTCCTTCTCTCCCACATCCCACACAATTTCGTGGTCTTTAGCTGTTTCTTCAGCATGAACATTGACCTGGATTAAGCACGGTGTAACATTCCTCTCTACACCATCGGGCGTACAGATCCCAGCTTCAAACCAAGTCCAGGACGCTTCATACGTGCCATGGTAGATTGAGTTGTCACTGCTCCATCCTGTCATCTCCAGTTAAGCAGCATCCCCTGTTATCGGATGGTGGATGGACTAGCTACCTTGATCATGAGACCGGGTTTTGAATACAATCGTCCTTAACTTATTACGGTTCGGGATGGGGAGCGAAACGTAAGCCTCCCGTGGAGTGTGTTCCCTCACCGAGCAACTATCGGCACGGGAAACGGAAGTTTTTGTCCAGAGCTCGGCATAGTCTAGGATCGAGAAACATATCTCTCTGGGTAGGATGCGAGAGAGGAGGTGGAGAGCCTGAAATGGAGAGGCGGGAGCGTCGGAACGAGAGGGACCTGAGCTTGCTATCTGGAAGAGGGATACGATGGGGCGTAAGACGGGGGAAAGGATGTCCATTGTGGTTTTCGCTTTACTTGGGGGAGTCTGTTATGTTGTATTTATGCTGGGCATATGGTCGTTGTAGCTGTGCCTCACGTGAGATCCGGATGTTGCCGTTTTGTTAAACCATTTTGAAAATTAAGCTCCACATATCCAATTAAATCGCGGTATTGTTTTCTTGATGTGATATGACAGAGTTCAAGCAAATATGGCGGCGCAGTTGAACCAGTCAAATCGTGTTTCCGTCAAAAAGACCGAGTAAGCGTTTCTCAGCTAGCTAGCGCATGCGCACTTGTTCTCAGGCAGTCGCGATATCGATCGATCAGTCGGATTTACTCTCTCTGTCTAATCGACTCCAGCTTTCTGCAGTACTGGCAAATCTATGCAAAAGACGGATTTTCAAGGCTCATCTGACCGATCTGATAAATGGGTGAGAAACTGTGGGCAGCCTTAAATTTAAGTAACAAATAGGTTAACTAACAAGTACTCAAGCAGGTATCTCTTGGACTCTTACAGATCTACGCACTATCTTGGAGATAACTTTAGATATCGCCTAGTCATTGGCAGATAAACATGCCAAGGCAGATATCTTCAGATAACTGCCGTAGCCAGCTCTTCAGATTATACCCTCACCAACCACCTTAGCCATAAGCGGCCTCCAAAATCTATAACCAGTCGGTCGATCTGACCGCTTGAGAATTCTGTGAACCAGGATAGGTCTGGAGTCTTCGAATGACCGGACATGATTCTAATTTGAGATGCAATGCTATATCATGCCCATGCCAATTGTGCCACTTTGTGTACAACCGGGTATGTTGGGGTGTGCAAACGTAAGTTGACTTGCTAATATAACTTTCTTTAGATAATGGTGATATCTCAAATGATAGGAATCATGCTTCGTGCGGTGCCGAAACTTACTCAATGCACATCGTGAAAACAATATTACTCACCCTGGCACCCCACAGATTTCCTATATTTCCTTCATAGGATGATGCTTGCGAACAAAGAAGCCGGAACCTGGCTAAGTCCTAGGGAAATTCTTTTAATATAATGTGTATGAGTTTGCGGGATTCGGCCCGGCGGGGAATATGGGCGGCAGCGGGCGGGCATTGAGTGGTTCTGGTCCCACCTGACTAAACTCCAGGTTTTCATGCCGTACGTCAACCACGGTGTAGAGTAAGGAAATTTGAGACTCTCTGGCCAAGCCACCAAACCATAAGTTAAACCAATGGGACCTCGATTTAGCAGCTAGAGGTCAAAAAATTACGCTACCGGAATCACCATGAACCGCAAAAATTCACCACCCACTCTACGTTGTTTGTTTTCGGGATCCGTTTAGTAGCCTTATCTCGCGGCCATACTCTTCAATTAATTACAGCCCCCCTTGTAGAGCGGCCGGACATGAACATTCTAGCGGCCGCGGGTGTTTCTCCCATGATAGTCAGCGTTATCTACAGTACATGATAAGTCGGGTATCAGTAGGACATGTTTCTCGTTGAAATAATTACTAAATTTCAGTAAGTTAAGACCTGTCATAGATAGCGTAGAATACCCTCAGAGGCTTCCCGATGAATGCTGAAATTCTTAAGCGCATCTACTATTATCTATTATCTAGATCGTGCCTTTTTTGTTCTGGCATATTTGGGTAGATGGTATGGTATGATTCATCCTCCTGTTGCACCATTTAGCAACACACCCTCCACATCTTAGGAGTGGTCTTGACAGGAAGAAAGGTACATACCCTACGTACTAATGTCAAGAACTGGCTGCCTGTGTGTCGACCTCACTAGCTATCACTACTTACCCTTTGCGGGGTGACCACCGCAATTTGAACCAGTGGGCAATTAAAGTAAAAAGTCTCGCCCTCTTTGAGCTGTCTTAACTTAACGTCTTGCATTTCTTGCACAAGAGATAAGAATTTGATATGATGCATGCGGCCTACCTTGCTCCATGAGAAAGCTAGGAGCCCACCACTACTACCGCTGTCATCAAATGAGTGGTCAATTTATAATAAGTTATCATGTTTTGGTTGGACAGCTTGGGTGGTTCCAAGAATGCCGGCAATCCATTTGGATTCAGGCGAAAATCTAGCGTGGTAGGGTTGTAATTTTAACAGGACGAACCTTGAGGACTAGTGTAGCCACACAGGAAATTCATCTAATCATGGCTTAGAAGGTGACAGCTGTTAGAAAAGATGATTCGCTTCACTGACAGCATTGATGTTAAGAGTCATAGTGTCACCGATGCTGTTGTGCTAGAGGCCCGATAACACTATCCAAGACTTTGAGCAATAAATGCCCACGTCTCGTTCATGGGTTGATCACACCATATCGATATCTCTCCAGGAGTACTATTGCATTTGTATGTGTCACAGTCTCCGTGTACTTATACTTTGAACAAGCGGAATGAACCTGGTGTACTTGACATAATCACTGAGCGGTAGCAGGGTAGAAGATATTGACGAGTTATGACGCCCGAAAAACTGCTTAGGGTAAAGCCCGAACCCATAGGTTTCGTTGACGTGTTCTCGAAAGCCCAAATAACCACAGTCTGAGAATTTCATGCCTCGCATACATTGATTTACGGTGATTGGTTTCAATTGACCTATATTCCAGCATGGCTAGCAGAAGAAACGAGATACAAGCCCATGATGGTCTTACTCCTCGATTTATAACTCGTCTGATAGGGTCTTAAGTGCTTCGAAAGCAACGGGGTCTCCTCCCTGAGTTTGTTTTCGTTCTCCTGCTTGAGATGCTTCCTTCAGAATCCTTCTCTCCAGATTCTCCAGAAAAACGACTACTGCTGTAGTGTCCTTGTAGATTCTTCGCTACAATTCTGCACTAGAGTTGGAGTCTGCACTAATGGTAAACATAGCTAATGACAATAAATACCTTTTACCTCATGCTTGAGCCGGTCATAAGTTTCCTTGGGAGTATTATCCTCTGCCTTACAGCGGTGAAAGGTCCACGGGCCGCCTCAGAATACTGTCGTAAACCTCCGGCACCAAGCCCTCAGGTATCAGACATCTTCCGGAGCGAGCTGTCTGGGTAAGAGGGGGGCCAGGCGATTAGAAGAGCATTGTTTACATGATGCCAATCAGAAAAATGCGACAAGTGACAAATCATGAATGTCTATAAAGCAAATCACCCAAAAGGCAATAACTGAAGACAACCATAGACCGTGTGTACTTGGTATCCGAGCAGTTGTGAACAAAGATGATGAATTACATCCCAACTACGCTCTTCAATATAAATAGACGGTTAGCCTCGCCCTTCCAAATACCTTCACGACCAGCATGCTCCCTTCTGTCCCATTTCAAACTACTCCGGGACACATCTTCAAGTCAGGCCTCGATTGGGAGTCTATATATAAACTGATGAGCAAAAGAAGCTTCCAGATTTTCTCTAGAAGCAAATATATCCACACCAAGAGCCCAACAAAAAAAAGCAAGATAACAGCACAAGAAACCAAAAAAATAGCAAGTTACTTATTTTGAATCCCGAAAAAACACAAAAGATATCTCAGCAAGTGTACGCATTAAACTACCTTAACACAACTAACTAATCATCCGCCGCCTCCTCCGCCACCTGTTCTGACTGCATATCCCGTCCCTGTGCAAAGAACATCTTTGCGTCTGAGTCGAACTCGTTTTCGATGCTATAGAGGTTACCTGCATGCTGTCAATCATCTGTAATGTGAAGAGGGAGAAAGGAGTAATACCTCTCGGCACCATAAACTGCCCCCCTTTACCCACCCTAAACCTATTATCCCCGATCGTGACCGTGGCCCGGCCCAGTAACATATAGAACACCAAAGTCATCTTGCCCGAATTCTTGACCCTCTTGCCTCCTCCCGGTGGTACCTCGATGATTCCAGTTCCAAACCCATCCTGCGTGAAAGTCTTTACGAACTTGAATGCCCCATTTGCAACGTCAACGGTTACAATCCGCTCCTTCGTGTAGGCGAGATGACACTCCTCCAAAATATCCTCTCCTTCCGAGTCCGCGTAAGGCGGGAATGACCGAATCATACCTCGCTTAATGCCAACGTCGTCTTCAGACAAGCCAATACCTTGCTCCCATGGTTCTGGCTCGCCAGGATCCGACTCGCCTTCATCGGCTTCATCTTTGGAGATAGTGCGTTTGCGTTTCTTACCGGCAGCGGCAGGAGCGGCGGATCCTGTACGTTTTCTGGCCGCCCGTTTCGTCTTCTTCTTGTCCTCCTCGTCGCTCTCGACACGGATAACTACCATTTCCGGCCTGGGAGCAGCCTCTTCGCCTTCGGCCTCAATCCGATATTCGACCTTTTCTCCCTTCCAGTACTGCAGTGGCGCCAGGCGTCGTCTATTGGAGCGGCGCTTTCCTTCAGCATCGACAGACTCGTCGCGGGGAGGTGGCGCCGGCAGTTTCTCGAGGATGACACGTTGGGTGCCCTTGATTTCTTCAGACAGTGACGTTGATTCTTCTCGGGCTTTTCCTTTTCCTTTTTCGGTGGCGGTTGGCTTTTTTGCGGCGGGTTTCTTGGTTGCGGGTGCTTTGCCTTTGCGGGATCGCGGTGCTTCCTCTTCGGCTTCGTCTTCCTGGACATCTTCTGCTGGCTCCGCTTCTTGTGACGGCGGGGGTTTGCGGGATTTCGGTGCCTTGGCGGGTCGCTTTGTTGCAGATCTCGGTGCTTGGCTGGATACAATTGACTTTACTAGACGTGTAGTCTTTGGCTTCGCCGCTCCACGAGATTTCTTTTTCGGAGGTTCTTCAACATCTCCTTCCTCGCCTTCTGCTTCTTGCAACACTGGTTCAGTGACATCCTCGACCTGTGGTACCTTTTTCCCTCGGCCTTTCGGTAGTGCTGGCACGCTTTTCTTGTTGGTTTGTGACGTGCCAGAGGCTTCTCCCATTTCAACATCATCGTCGGCAGCGATTTTGGAAGTCTTGACCGACTTCTTCTTGGTGGGCGGGGAAAGGGGAGCTACAGCTTTGCCCTTTCCTCTACCTTTACCCTTCACTACCGGCTTCTCAGGCTCAGGCCCCGGTACAGGTTCCTCTGGTATTGGCGATGTTGCTTTCTTTGCATTTTTTCGCGCCGGTTTCGCAGGCTGTTTGGGCTTCGCCTTCTCTGGTTGTGTCTGCTTACCACCTCGTTTCCTGGGTTGTATCGGCTCTTCTACCTCTTCTACCTCTGTTTCATCGGCATCTACCTCCGACTCCGGTTCCGGTTCCGGTTCTGGAGCCTTTTTGGTAACTCGAGCTGACTTAGCTGCGGTAGGCTTCTTGGCTGGTGCCTGCTTTCCACCCCGCTTCTTAGGCACAGGCATGGATTCCTCTTCCTCGCCTTCCGTATCATCCCCCTCCTCTGGTTGTGGCTCAGGTTCGGCTTCAGACTCGGATTCTGGCTCTGGCTGCTGCGCCTTCTTTCCTTTGGCGGGTGCAGATTTCTTGCCAGGCGCGATCTTTTTAGAGACCTGTTTTCCCCCACGCTTGCTGAGCACCCTGGACTCCAAACCATCTTCTTCCTCTTCTTGTTCTGTTTCTGACTCGGTTTCTAGGGCCTTCTTTGCGGGGGCCTTTTTGGCTGGGGGTTGCTTCCCAGCCCGCTTCTTTGGCTGTACGTTTTCCCCTTCCTCATCGTTTTCATTGTCGGCTGAGATTGATTTGGGTTCAGGTGCCGCCTTCTTTGCTTTTGTTGGTGCGGGCTTCTTGATGAGCGCTTGCTTCCTTCGTTTCTTGAGCAAGGTGGGGTCAAACTCTTCCAGTTCATCCTCATCCCCTTCCTCTGCTTCGGATTGTGGTTCTGGTGTAGCAGCCTTCCGAGATTTTCCAGCTTTCTTCTGAACGACAGGTGCAGGCGCAGGTTCTGGTGTAAGGACTTTGCGTGGTTTAGCCGCCTTCTTGGTCTTGGTTGGTTCGGGTTCTGGCTCGCCTGTATCATCCATCTGTGTTATACCCTCCACTTCGGCGAGGACTCGAGTCACTTCCTGTGCATCAATCATATCCACGTCTTCCTGCGTCGATGCCAAATCCAACTCTATAGTATCATCCAACATTCTCGAGACTACCTCGTCAACCGTATCCTTTGTCGTGTCCTCCGCTCCCGTTTCAACCTCATCCTCAGTCTCTTCGTCATCAAAATCGAATGTCTTGAGGGCGGCCGGCTTTCCAGACAACAACCCACGCTTTGTCGGTTTCTTCTTCAGCGCTGGTAACATCAACGGTGAAGATGGAGCTTCAGCCTCCTGTAGAGACCGCGTATCCTCCTCTGCTATTGCCTTCTCCACAGGTAGCATTTGCTTTTTCCGTGCAACGGCTGGCTGCTTGGCTGGTTCCTTTGGCGCTTCCAATACCGGCTCAGACGGTAGGCTCGCTGCCTCGGGCTTCTTCGTTACCACTACAGGCGCATTTCCATTCGGTTTAGGTGTAGTTTTGCGTATAGGAGATCCTAGAAGAGCACTGCTTGACCTGCGGCTGCGGCCAAAATCAAGACGTCTAGCTGGCGAAGAAGGGCGAATTGGCGAGGAGTCGAACTGGCGCGTCGGCGAGCTTTTGGGGCCGATTGACGAACCGCGTCTGGGGGTTCCAGAAACCGTGAATCTCACTGGAGATCGCGATATTGTCGGGGGGAGCGATAACTGCCTCCGCCCCGTAAGCGCTTCCGTTGGTTCAATGCCGCTACCTACACTAGACTATCAATAACTGCGGTTTCCGCCATTAGAAGAGGTAGAAACCGCGTACTACTGGCTATCTGCATAGTCGCCTCTGTAGCCGTATGCTCCATAGTCGTAGACTCAAATTTAGAAACGGCCGCGACTGGGCTTGTGGCTCCATTGCTACTGTTGGCCCTGCCGTTCACGTTCCTGGGTGGTGGAGCAGCCTTCTCGGGGGAGAAGAAATTGTCCAAGTCCTCCATGCCGTCGTCATCACGTTGGCCAGTATCTTGTATGGATAAGCCGGTTTTTCTGACGCGCAACAAGTTAGTGCTATATTCACATGCCGCGCAGAGTCTGGAGAGATTTTGTACCGTCCGGCGACACCAATGTTCGTAAAATTGGATTCGCGCACGCGTCGTTGATGTGACGGCGAAGCCATTATCATACGATTGGGCGGTACAAAATAAATACGTTCGATGCGAAGGGAATTAACAGTTGGTTGAGACTTGAGGGGCAGCAGTGGTAGGTCAGGCAAGAGGTCCGGGAACAATTGCCTCGATGTTGATGTATGTTGCCAAGCCGAGCTATTCAACACGGCACACCAAAACAACGCGAAACCTCGAAGCTAACATCCCCAACATCACCAACCGCTATGGCAGACGACGAAAATACACAGACCGACTCTCAGAATGTCCCGGACTCTCAGGATATTCCCATCTCCGAAACCTTTGTCCCGCCCTCCATATCAATTGAAAAGATCTTTTCCAGCGAATCCTACACCCACCACTCCCCAATCCCCAAACAAATCCTCGCCGACAAAACAATTCCCTGCATTCTCGGGGTCGATGAAGCCGGTCGCGGCCCCGTCCTCGGCCCTATGGTCTACGCCGTCGCCTACATTCCCAAGACCACCGAGCACATCCTTAAGACGCACAAATTCGATGACTCTAAAAAGCTCACTGCCTCCGTGCGCTCTGCCTTGCTAAAAGCAACCTGTACACCCGACACCGATCTCCACGACTCAATGGGCTGGTCCGCAACGCTAATGTCACCCCGCGACATCTCCGCCGGCATGTTGCGTGCCGCCGGGTCGGGTACATACAACCTCAACGCCCAGGCACATGACACAACGGCTGAGCTGATTCGTGGGGTCATGGCGCAGGGCGTAAATATCACGGAAATCTATGTTGATACTGTGGGACCACCGCAGACATACCAAGCGAAGCTAGCAAAGATGTTCCCAAGTGCGAGTGTGACAGTGGCGAAGAAGGCAGATTCACTCTATCCCATTGTCTCAGCAGCATCGGTGTGTGCCAAGGTCACGCGCGATGCAGTGATTGAGGTATTTGCGGAGGCGGAGGGCGCGAATGGAACTGCGCTGGGATCAGGGTATCCGGGTGACGAGAAGACCAAGAATTGGTTGAAACAGACTATTGATCCAGTGTTTGGCTGGGACGGAAGGGTGACAAGGTTTTCATGGAGGACTGTGAGAGATATGTTGGAAGGGAAGACAGCAAAGGCCGTAGAGGCAGATTGGCCTGATGACGATGGAGAGGGCGAACAGAAGATTACGAGCTTCTTTGGGGACGGGGGAGATACAGCGGGGACGGGACTCGCCGGGTGGTATGGGAAGCCTGTTCAGACAGACTTTTGATAGTATGTATGCCTTGGGAACGGCGTTGGGGGGTCATGATATTTTGATACCGTGTATGATAGGCTAGAGCACATCCATAGAATAATAGATGCTAAAGCTTCAAACTACAGTTGAAACCACATATTCATTCCGTAATAATGATAACGCGATTTATGTCCAACCCGTATCTGTGCTCCGGCGCATGAACTCTGCGCACGCAGCTCTTCAGTGAGTCACATGTCAATCTTGCGGATTCCATTCACAGGGCGGGCTTCTCTTTCGAGATACCACATTCCCAACTCTACATTCCTTCTGAAGGCGGACAAAGAAGGCGAGGGTAAATCCGCTGAGGTATGAAATCGAGAATAGAGAAAGGGAGTTTCGTGACAAGGGATGATCGGTTTATTACCCGGCTATTCCGAGGTCGACCCATATCAGGGTGCTGGCATTCGAAGTCCCATATCCAATTTGTCATTTGTTCCAGGAAATTCACGCTCACAATACCCCCAAGCTCCTGGCACGATCCGATGTCATTCACACATTCATTTTGTTAAATTTGTGAACGTATGCCAGTCCCATTTTTGAACACCCATGACAAACAGAAACACAGAAAATCAGACCACCCGGAAACCCCAGAAACCGAGAAAAAAAGATCTGTTCACATTCCCTGTCGTCAGCATATCTCCCCCCCCCCTCCTATCCCACCGGAAACCGACCTTCTAATGCTGTCGGGACGCATTCCACACATTCTTCAACAGACCGTCACGCTGACAAAGACGGTTGAGTGAGTCATCGCCCTCACCCATGGAGCGGACGAAGCCGCAGAGAGCGTAGTTGATGCTGTCACCGGTGTAGCGACCATTCTCGTCGACCTTTCCAACGGATATCTGGACGGAGGCGTGGTCTTTGGCCTTGATGATGCGGTTGGTGGCACTGCACTTGCGGGGAACGTAGCTATTATAAAGTTTCGAGCGTCAGCGGGGCCGTTGCGCAAGGGTTTGAGCGGATGGTAGTGGTGGTGGCATACAGGTCGACGATCTCTCCTTTCTCGTTCTCCATTTTGTCGGTGGGTTTTCGAGGTGCTGGAAAAGGTTAAATCTGTCATAATCAGGATCAGCGGCGGCTTCGATTGGGACTGGCGAACGTACGAGGGTGGTCGTGAGGTTGATTAGCGGTGTCGTCGTGGGCGTCGTGAATTTGCTATGGTTCGTTAGAATCTCAATCGTGCAGCAAATTGCTGGTGCGAGCCGCCGTGACTGTTTGTGGGCACTCCACGTGATAAGTTGGTACATCAGGGTAACGAGTAGTGACATTTACCCGCAGCAAGAATGTGAAGCCTAGCACTCGGCTTAATCAAGCGACAGGGATCAATGCATAGGACAAGTGCCAATCATAGCTTCGAGCTTATTTTCAACCTCATCTTGCATGGTCTAAACATAACACAGATCTATCGACCTTCACCACCCACCCCTCCACAGCGCCATGGCGGACTCGGACTCAGACTACATTGCCTCTTCCGCCGACGAAGCCGGCGCTCACGTCGTCTCCAAAAAAGGCCGGGGGGGGAAAAGCAGCAAGAAATCAAACAAGCCACGAGAGCGGGAGCGATGGGAGGAGGTACAGCGAGCGTGGGACGTAGGACTCGACGACGAAAACATCGAATCAACCGTTGCAGAGCTTCTCGAAGCCGGAAAGAAGCGCCGGTACTTCTCCCGCCCTATATAACTCTACTCGCAAGCTCAGCAGCAGCACAGACTCCTAAAAGACGAAACGCCTCTGCAGCGAGGGATAATCCGACACCTAGTACTAATCCTCGACCTCTCCATCGCCATGATCGAAAAAGACCTTCGCCCTACCCGCTACCTCCTCTCAATCCGCTACGCCTGCGACTTCGTCCGTGAATACTTCGAGCAAAACCCCATCTCCCAGCTCGGCGTGATCGGCATGCGCGACGGCCTCGCACTCCGGGTTTCAGACATGTCCGGCAACCCCGTCTACCACATCGACCAGATCGAAAAACTCCGACTCGATGACCCCGCGGGCTCACCCTCTCTCCAAAACGCGCTCGAGATGGCGCGCGCAGCACTATTCCACACACCCTCACACGGCACTCGAGAAGTGGTCATCATCTACGGCGCACTATGGTCGGCGGACCCGGGTGATATCCACGACACGATCCGGTCACTAGTACCGGACAAGATCCGGGTCTCGATCGTGGGATTGGCCGCACAAGTCTCAATCTGTAAAGAGCTCGTAAAGCGTACCAATGGCGGCGACGTAAGTAGTTACCACATCGCACTCAACGAGGTCCATTTCCGCGAGAAGCTTCTCGAGGCGACCACACCGCCCATCACTCGCTCACAGAAGATGTCAGCCAATGGCTTGCTAATGATGGGCTTCCCCTCTCGCATCGTCGAGCGGACCGCATCCCTGTGTGCCTGCCACTCCATACCCAACAAGGGCGGCTATCTCTGTTCCCGCTGCTCCACAAAAGTCTGCACGCTCCCCTCAGAGTGTCCCGCATGCGGGCTCACACTGATCCTTTCGACGCATCTGGCGCGGTCATACCACCACCTCTTCCCGCTGCGCAATTGGCTTGAGGTCTCATGGACCGAAGCACAAAAGAGCACGCACTGCTTCAGCTGCCACAAGGTCTTCCCCGTGCCCCCCAAGGAGGGCGCCGTAACTACCAATGCACCCGCAAAAACAGGGCATAACACGAGTGTAAGCTCACGCTACACCTGTCCCGATTGCGGGCAGCACTTTTGTGTCGACTGCGACGTGTTTTGCCACGAGACACTGTACAACTGTCCCGGGTGCCAGAGCTTGTCGGAGGAAACAAAACAGAAGACGAAGAGTAGTCAGGTGGTGAGGGGGAAGAGGAAGAAGCGGTCTGACGTGGCAGCTGTTAATGGGGTTGAAAACGGCGCTTCTACTGCTGATGTGATGGTTATTGATTGAATTTCTTGTTTCATAGGAGTATCACTGGGGTTATTTTGCGTTCGGTTTCGGCGCGTATGTAGATGGAATGTATTATATCCACTAAAAAGGAGCAAAAAAACTACACAGCTCTGTTCTACAATCCATCACTCGCTCAGAATTCCATCATCCCATATCATGCAGCCTGACTTTCAGGTATTTCTTCGCACAACATTCATTCCATTAGTTCGATATGTTATGTATTATATCAGGCACTAACCGAGAAGCGTCTAACAGCCAGCAAAGTACAACTACATCCGCCCACCCTATTAATCAACAAAAAAAGCTCGTGGGAAAGCAGCGGTATAGACAAGAGTCAAAAAGTAACACCAAGCCCCTCCAAATTGGAAACACCGAAGAAAAAAAAGATAGTAAAAAGAGCAAAGTGTATATAAACAAGCGCCCAAACGTGCAAAATACAAAGCGGGTTGTAACCCCACCCACCAAACATCTCAAAGAAGTCGCCCAGATTTCCATAATTATTTGTGTCGTATATCATTTCCTCCCTCGAATGCGTGAAGTGAATGAGTGGTTGTTGGCCATGTCCAGCCGTCCGGGCTTCTCAGGTTTCGTCGAAATGTTGGTATCTCACCCGTCCAGTCCGCCCACAGTATCCATTCCAAGCACCGCCTTCGAATGAGTGAAAAGCCGTCCGTTCCCCAGCCATATCTACGCTATGCCTCACCAAATACAAAAGGAAAAGAAACAAAGGGGAAATCCACCCAACTATCATTAATCATTAGGGGTAATTTTGTTCTGAGATAAGTGTAGGATGCAATGGATCATCCGGCCACTCATCCTCAGTAATACTACTCCAGAAGAACCACAATGTGACCACTGAGAGCAATACGAAAAATGTTTCGAACAGCGCGCCATCAATCTTGCCCTGGGTCGCGTTGCACAGATGTACGCTGATGACAAAGTTAAAGACTTGACTGATGACGAACAGGAGGCCTGATATCGAGAGGAGAACTATTGTATGTTGTTAGTTACACTACGGATGGATGAATGCGTAGATTCTCACCCAGCGGTCTTGTTTCCTTCAAAACATTGAGTACCAGCACTGACTCCAAGATGAAGTATGCTACCACTAATAGCAGAGGGAAGAGGGGGTACAGCACATAGAGCGCATAATTTTTCAGCTCTGCCGTGTTGGTAGTCTTGAATTTGCCCGAGTAGTTGACTCCAGTATCAATAGCGACGTATGCTACGGCCACGAGGACAGCCAACGCTGATGTCACTGTCAGACCTACTGACAACGGCGTTCCATCATCCATCAATTGATACCCGACAATCGCGTTGATCAGGAGCACCCAAAAGGTGGCTGCTATAGCGCCAATATGTACCGCGGAAAACCACTGACAAACTTCAGGTCAGCACAGACCGTAAACCTTATCGCCAATTGATGACGATAGCACGACAAACTTACCACCACTATTTTCCGATCCGTCAAGAACCCCCCAACCGAGAAGATCTCCGCAATCGATACCACCGCATATGCGACCAGGAACACCTGCATTTCCCTACGAGCCCGTCAGTTCCCGCCCAACTCCCGGCGACACAACGGGCAAGGCCGACCTCCGACCTACAGCGGCCTTTTTCCTCTCAGACATCCAGTACAACAACCCCGTGACAAGGACCGCAATGCCGCATAGCAGGACCGAGCCTAAGTTCCGTACCCGACCGTTGCCCACCGTTAAGCCGTTCAATATACATTTCTTATCAAGTTCGCCGTCGTATTGTGACCCGGAAAGTTCGATGAATAACTAGAACAATGTTAGATCCTCGGATGCATGACGATCAAGCGCAGCGAGCGCAGGGGTTCACATACGTTGCAGACAGGTAATGTCGAGTCTCGACAGAAGTCCTAGCGATCGTCAGCCGCAATCCCGCCGCTTGTCGCCTATACAAAAAAAAGAGGCCTCTCATACGTGGAAATTCCCGAATTGAGACATCGCGAATATCCAGCTCTTCTCTTAGCCGCGCCGAGCCGGGGGTCAACTTCGATGAGGGCGAAGGGGACGGACGACTCTTAAGCAAGTTATGGTGGAGTGGCCTCGGATGGGCTGGACACGCGGTCGATACGTGGCTTGCAGGTTATGCAGCAAGGAGGTGTGTGGGGAGTTTTTGAGGTCGAGAGTAAGGAAGGAACTTCGAAACAGGAAACACACGGTAGTTACGATGCGATGGGTTGCAAAGTTGCGTGCGCCAGAACTATTCCTGTCTTAGGAAGTATGTTTGTGCGCTTGGTTCAAGAACCAAGTTGCTGACTGGCATGTACAGTACGTACCTGCAACGGCGACGATGATGATTGTGAGTGGCTGGTAGGGCGACATCATTCTCGCTCTAGACCTCACTAATTTTACCCCCTCCACAGCAGCCTGCTTTCGCTACACACGTTGTTCGAGAATTCGTATGTGAGTACTCCTACAATAAATACCTGCTACCGACTGTCCCCAGGAACGCGTCTTCATAAAATCCAATTTCCCGGTACGTCCGCGATCGTTTCTGATTGGTCAGGTAATCTATAATATTTATTCAATGTTAACCCCCCCACAGGCCAACCTCGGGTCCCAGGCAGGGCTAGCATGACGGAATCGTCCACGGCTACTGAAACATGATCGGACAGTGTCAGGCAACGCGCACCCTTCTCGAAGCGCCAACTGAATTACCGACGTCCAATACCTGCGTCCTGCCTTTGTATTGGGTCGGTCGTTTTATCTCCGCCCCTGAAAGCAGAATCCTTATGCCCGCCAATGTCGCGTGCGTGAAGGGAGGTGCGGGCCGGCGATCGACACAACCTTATTATCACGGGCGGCTGCAGTGACAATAACGAAATCTACCAGTATGCGAAATGAAGATTATAACACATAGTCGATAACCATCACACTAGCTACATTGCTGTGAGTACTTAAGTAGAGTACTGTAGGAAAAACTGGGGTATTTTAATGACCAGTTGCGTCTGTCCTTACAGTCTTTAAACCATCTTGAAACATTTTCAGCTTGTCTTGGACCGTACGCTCGAAATCCGGCCGCTTTTTTTCGCCTCTGGCAAGCGAGCAATCTAGGAACGAGAGCACTCGGACAGCACCGACCGTCATTATTTTTAAACCCATAGCACCACCTAATATTTTCAGACAGTACTAGGAGTAAGTATTTAAAGTAGCAAAATGGACCGATATTAGGAAAAGTTATACATGCCACTTTCTGCACTAAACGATCAAATGTTTGAGCACTTGTCGTATTCCTTGCATATTTGTGCTTTACGCATTCCTAGAATTAATAGCTCTGCTACCACCGCTACTAATTATTAGACTACCATTAACTACTCACTCGCCATCACCGCAACCATCACTCGATACCCGAGTCACCACAATCACCATATACACACCACTTTGAGCACATGGTATTTCACTATCACAAGGCGAAGTCGTGGCCGTGGTGAAAAGTAGTTGATAGCGAGAGATAATGGCGCTGGTGGTGATTGACCGTATTCATGATAGGCTTCAATTATACGTACCATATAGACGGGTCGATAAGCCTGCTAAAAGGCATTTTTGGCTGCAACTCTTATACCATTCTTATGGGAAGGTTTTGTTTGGGCATAATTCCTTTTCAAATAATTGTATAAGAATGACAATGCAACAAATCCTTCCAATAGGTCTTCCATTTTCTAAAAGAAACTATCGACTCTCCATAGTTGCCAGCAAAAGTGAAGGCTGACCTACTGCTAGTGTGGGAATCTTCATCATACCTTTCTAGTAAGCACTTTGACAGATATTCCTATCATCCTTTCTAGCGGCCACCATCACAGAGATCGCCAAGTCTTCATCCAGTGCGAAGGTTCCAAACTCTCACCTATCACTGTCACCATTCACGGAATACAAGCCAGCATATCAATTTTCATTGTGCATCGCCGCCAGTGATCTCAATAGGTCAGATCGGTCAGACTGGACTGGTCTATGTCAAGGGCGGTTTTGCAAATCATGATATGACCGGTCTATAGATCCTCAATCTTTGTCTGGCCAGACTAATAATTTCAGATGGCATGGGTAGTTGACTGAAATTTTCAGGCTAATATCGCTATGGAAAACCCAGGCCTTACAGACACCCGCAGATAATCATGAATATGCACCACCTGCCAGGCATCTGGAGATCCATAGATATCCAGGCTTGCGAGCACTAACCGGGTTGGTCTATGCCAAGGGCGACTTTCCCAGAGGTGACCGGTCTATAGACCTGTAGATAACCGGGTGGTCGATCTGACCGCTTGGGAACACTGTCCTCTAGAACTGCGGTCTTGATTGCCGTACTTCGAATGTTGTTGCAATATTGCTACAATGTTTCACAGCTATGTTGCACTGCCCCAAATTGCTCTGAAGGCTGCGTGTTAACATTGCAATGTCCTTTTTTCGGCTGCTCAGGTGAGGCGAGGCTTCGTGTGCGCGATATCGCAACACAGCCTCCAAGTAGTCAGTCTTTGCTTGAGGACTCGATCTATACTCCAAGCAGGTCACTCGCCGTGCCCTTTCGCCTGTTCGAACGTAAGAGATCAGCTTTCTTACAGATTCAGTCTGCTATAGCGGTATAGGATAACACGCCGCCCCTAACCCTGGCGACGGCGAAGATTGCGGACCGGAAGTCTAAAGAATTAAACAGCTCACGTCTAGGTGCTGAGGTTTTATACCAGCGGTATCAGGATGTGTTGATAGAACATGGGTAGATGTTGATGCTGGCGCAAGAGGCAGAGCACAGTTCTATAGGGCGCTGAGCTTTCTCAAGCTAGCGCTTCAAGTTAGTTGTGCATGGATCGACGAGCATGTTTATGTTTGAGCCCTCAGAGGGTTACTTTGTTTCTGACGTCAAGTGCGAATTTGCCGCGCTTGTCTTAGGGTGGGAGGACTTGTTATACTGTTGCCAGGAGGAGAGAACTCGTAGGTCCATAGCGCCCCGCAGGCGAGGGCGAAAATGAGGCCGATTAGCAATTGACAATACAATGAACTCAGTTCTGCCGCAGTCAAACGCTTCTGGTTTGATTTTGTCGCCCGTATGGCTAGGAGAAAAGTTCAGAAAGGAGGGTTGTAGGTGAATTCCTATCATGATTAGTCTTATGGTATTACCGTTTCGAGGATTTTTGGGTGGCTGTAATGTCCAAAGTAGATTTCTCGTCCTGCAACGCTCTTGACAGCTACTAGGTAATTATGAAGGATATAAGTAAGAGTGTACATATCGATATCTTCGAATTAGCAAACCTAGGTATATCACAGACTTTTTCAACTTTGTCTCTCTATGCTCCCCAAGCTCTAGCAGCTCTCCGAGCCAACACAAAATTGAACTGCATACTTACTGTACCAAAAAAAAGCCCCATTTATTGATGCTGAGTTAATGCTGTATTAATGTTGAATTCTTTATAAATGTATACATCAGCTGAATTTGTGGGGTATTTTGGGATTTGCAACAATATTAATTGATTTGAATGTGAGATCAATTTCACAATAATGTAGCACAGAAGGCCACATTGGATGGTACATTGATGCCTGGATTGCTGTCATATTCAAATGATGTGCATTGAGTTAAATAGTAGAGTTATACTACATTACTTCCACATATATTTTACACATGCTTGCACACGCCTGCACATGCCTGTGCATACCCAATGTCTTGCCTCCAGAACCAATGCTGCCAGTGATACCTCTCCAGTTGACTGACATATGGTAAAAAATATCTCTGGCATGATTTGAACCTGTTCCAGTGAATATTGTACACACTCACTAACCACTATACTCTATATGTAGTTTACTGAACATAACATCATATTAGGGCTATTTGTAGGTATACTAGTTTATTACTGTCACATTATTGTGACAAGAATATGGAATGCCTGCCACATCTATGCAAATGCTCAATGCTGCTCAATTAACCAATATTATCCCATTCAACTAAATACTCAATCATTTACAATGTCATATTTGCTGGTATCTTGCATTACTGTGGTATTTTGAGCTATTCCTCAGTAATTGGAATGTTAAATTTAGTAATATGCTACAGCCATTGGACTCTGGGAGTCATGCTGCACTCAGGTAAATGTGGCACTGCAGTCACATCAATAAACGGGGTTTTTTTTGGCATAGTATGTATCTAGCCTAGTCTCGAACCACTACTTATGCCAGTAAGCAGTCTGAGACTATATCTAGCCTTGTTATATTATCTAGTTACAGCTAGCGGTTGAAAATAATAGCAAAATAAGAGCACTTAAGGATGTAGGCCGACTTTTTACCTAATGTGTATATATAAATTTCTGCATACATGCTTGTACCAAATCATTAAAGAAAGTTTCAACGTTAACACGCAACCGCCCAACTTAACCTGCATCCGGATTCCGTGCGTCTTGGAGCTGGATGCTATTATTTGTGGAGTCCACAACTTTGCGCAGCACATTCCTCTGAACCCATTGTCTCCCATTCTTGATTTCGCCTCGAGCAAACTCTCCCACCGACAAAGAGAAAACCCGATCTAGCTCTTCCAATGACAAGTGTTTGGTTTCTGGGACAAAGCTTGGTTTTGAAAGCGTCCGGTTAGCATATGCAAATCCATGGCGAGGTTCGTACTAGATATGCTCCTTGTACTTACAAGAAAACCAGAAAGTATCCTACGAAGTTCATAAACGCATAGAAAGCTAATGATCCCGTGTTTCCAAATCTTCTATTGCTTCTCATTGGTGGAAGAGTCATGGCCACGACAAAGTGTAGGCTCCAATTAATGGCTGTTGCGAACGACATCCCGAGATCCCTCATGTATAGAGGGTAGCATTCGGCGGATAGAGTAAAAGGGACGGGGCCTAGGCCTGGAGAATAGAATATCGTGAAGCCAAGCGTTCCAATCCATACTATCGCCTGTCTAGCTGTTGAGTCATGGATTTGGTAACCAAGTGCCGCAACAAGCATAAAAACGGACATAACTGGCAACGTGTAAACAAGCAGAGAACGGCGGCCCCATTGTTTGTCTATATATTTGAACGCAGGAAGACCGCAGACGAAGTTTAGCAGACCAAATAACATCGTTCCGATCACCGCTAGCTTTTTGTTACCTTCACGTGCCTGGAGGTACAAGTCACTCGAATACTAAACGTTAACCTCAGTAAGCATAACTTCAAGAGAAATCGGGAACGCTGTGCTTTACATTTACTAAAATATTTACGCCGCAGTATTGTTGCATGAACATGACTACGAACGATGCAATAAGTGCTCTTGCATTTCGTCGTTCTGAGAAAATTTCCTTTAAACGCCAGCGATCATCCCGGATGCCCCGTTCACAACGCAAGAGGCAGTGAATGTAGAACAGGTCTCGCGCCGCGTGGATTGGTTTGACTCGTAATGTTCTTAGGGCATCAAGAGCCTTGAAATAATATTCCCTGGTACGCTTCATATGCGAATCGTAGACGGCTTGTCTACTCCTTGAGTTTTGTGCCAATATATAATGCTTCTGACCGCGTTTCATATACCAGCTATAAAGGATTACTTCAATGAGATATTGCTTTTATGGGCGTACATAAATACGTAGTTACAATGACTTACCGTGGTGACTCTGGCACAAAGTAAGCGTAGATAAAAACAATCGCTGGAATAATTGCTGGCAGTGCAAGCATAAGGCGCCAGCGAAAACTCTAATGATGGATGAAATGTAAGTATATAAGAAACTGGCTATGTCGAAGGGAGGTACTGACACAATCCTGCGACAAGAGATCGCTTCTGTCGCTTCCATCTTTGCATTGAGAATTCGACTCCGCGTCCCGCACATTGAGAGTTAGCAGGCCTGCTAGAGCCCCAAGAAATATCCCCATCGCTGTTAGAAGTTGCCACAGGGTTAAAAGAGCTCCCCGTGTGGAGGCTGGTGAACACTCAGCAGCGAAAACTGGCGCGGTGGCTGATTCCGGTCCTGTTCCTAGGCCTTGATCGAGCGTTAGTCGTTTAACGTAACTGCAGGCCGATATTGCATAGATATATCAACAAACAAATGCAGTGACATGTTCTATCGCACGATGCACAGACCCGGCATCAAATGGCCATAGTTCATGATTGGGAAGGAGCGGCGAGCTTGGACTTAAGAGATTAGCCACCTACCTACAATAAGTCTCACACCAGCTAAGACTTTCCAACTACTTGGGATACTCTGTGTAATGCTGGCCACGGCAGTGATCGCGCAGGTGACCATGATCGTTTTTCTCCGGCCCAGCGTATCGTTCATTATTTTGTTGAACCTTTTCATATATGCATATAGTTTAGCTTTGTCCGCAATCAACTCAATTTTCTATCACTGCCAGACCCCCGTGCAACTCCTAGTATAGGGTTATCGTGTTGTAGCGCCATATGAGCGATTGCTCATTCATACTTCATATTTAGACGCGGACTATACGAACCCGGAAACGGTTATCATCACTGGGTTGCCTCAAAGCCAACGGAAGCTCCTATGGATTGACCAGCCACTACGCTCTAGGCTCTTCAGCATAGAGCTTCCAGTGACTTCAAGGGGGCTTCTGACTCAATTTATTGGAGACTGTACCGCTTCTTCAGTGGTGTCCGCCTCGGAGTTCTTCATCTGCGCCTAAATATGCATACTAAACGATTGATGAAATTTGAAATTTGGGTATTGGGACTGGCAGCGGAATAACAAGGGATAACACCGCGATCGAAGCGGTTATCGTGGATGGGATGGAGAAGGGACTTTACTCACAGTACACAAGAAACTGCACAGAACAGGAAAGGGGCACTGCTAACGAACGCCTGAGCTGTTTTGTTGTCTTCGATATCGAATGCATATTTGTAGAAGAGTTGGGCTGCAAGGGTGTTATTCGGGTGCCAAAACGACGGTAGTTTGGGTTCATCCAATATCGGCCCGTCGCTCCCATGCAATGACACCCAAGTTCATGACCATAGGAGCATTTTACAAGACGACTAAATCAGCACTTAAGTAGAGTACTCACCAGGATTAGCAGCAACCTGACTCCATCCTTGGGCCGCCGCGGCACCTCCAGAAACAAGTATAACTGGATAAACCTTTCGAAGATGGTACCAACGTTCGGCTCTTTCCGCTTGAAGTGAATTTATGTCATCACGAATATCAGCGTCTGATTGCGAACGAAAAACTGAGTTCGGGTCCTCGGGATCTTCCCAAGCATCTGGTCTGCGTGCCAATATAGCACCCTTCTCAAATAGGGTCTGATGCTCCACCCCAAAGCCGTAGTCGAGAGCAAACTGACGGCCGAGTTCTGCGACTTTGTGCTCGGTCGTATCAAGCAACGGATTCACAAGGGCTCCAAATTCATTTTCTTGCCAGTTCTCGTGTAGTACTGTTTCAAGGTCTCGGGTGTCCTGCTGTTGAGGCGGTAAGGTAGGTTGGCCCTGGATATTGAAGTTGTTCAGGGTACTCTCCATTGTGTTTGGAGTGCGTGAATGTTCAGATGAACAGGAGTTGGTTTATATAGTCTGGAAACACGGTGTGTTTTTCTGATGGATACTATGCGGTTTGAAAATAACAGCGTTCCTGCGTTTTGGTCGGTCCTAGGATGGTTGGGAACTCTTCGAAGACGGTTTTAAGGCTGTCTAGGGGGACACAACTACAGCGGTCTTCAAAATACCTCAAATTTTCCTACGGTATTTAATTAAACGGCTGAGGCTGCAGTCACTTGCAGGTCTAAGCACGCTGTGTACCCAAAGTGTGCACAGCACTGCACAGCATAGTCGATTGAATCGGTCGGCTCAGCCACTTTTGTGTAAAAACATTGAACTAGTATGCCCTAAGATTTCTGCAGAACACCCAGCCATTCATGTCACTCATTGCAGGTCATGCATGCAGTGGTAGAGGGGCTTGCAAGCTGGTTTTACTAGTGCATATAGGTTTCATTTGTTCGTCATAAGATCATGGCCTGAATACGAGTATAGTACAAAACAAAACAAAGCATACATATAGGCGCTTCGAAAATGCCCCCTATTCGAAGAACTGATCCTAGAGGCTGCAGCCTCACAATAGAAGAAAGTACGTCTCACAAGAAAAGCAAAGTGCCTGTCGTTGATATAGACGGCCGCTCTTACGGCGTACCCCGCTAACTCACTAACTTCACACTGATTGATTTCAAACGTCCTTCACTCTTCCTAGCAATTCTTCAGCACTCTCCTACATATATAGCAACGATGCCAAGCGGTTTCGAACCCTTAGCGATTGCAACGATTGTATGGAAACTCTATCGAGATGTCGTAGTAAGTCCCAACCACCACAATATTGCTCAAACAGAGCAAAAATTGTGCTAATACTAGGAAGTTAATCTGGAAAGACAGCCCTGAAAGCTTCAAGCGGCTCAGCGAAGAGTTTAAGTCGATGGGGGTGGTTTTAGAAGAGATCAAAGATGTGCAACGATATATACGCGGGCATGACAAGGACCGATCACGAAGAAGGGATGCGCTGGCGCGAGAAATCACAAGAACATGCAACACTCTACGCGAACTCAAGATCTTTGTTGAAAGCTTTCGCCTATTAGGCCAGGGAGGCTATCCGTTGGCCAAAAGCATAACACTACTCCGATGGAATCATGAGCAACATACACTTGGGGAATTTAAGACCAGAATGGGAGCACATAACTCGCTTCTCACTTTGTTAATGACTAAAACTACAACGTAATCTCCAGAAAAGGGACTCTTTGGCTGGTACTGATAAGTTCGGCCAGGGACATGCTTTTTGATCTTCTCAATGAAGTGGACAACGTATGGAAATGGACTCAAACCGGTTCACTGGCTCCCGAGCGCTTGCTCGACGGTACTCCATATCCCAATAGCCGATGAGTTACAAACATACTGACTCGGTTTAAGGCGCTGCCGCCGAAGCGGCCGAAAATCACAACACGTCAACAACAATCCTTGAGGACGATCAGGGTCCACCTCTAGCAAACGAGGATGAGACATCAATCTACTCTGAAGAGCATTCAGCGACGACTAAGGCGTCTTACAGTATCTGCGAAGAAGATACTACGTTGCACAATAGCATAACGCCCATCAATTTACAAGACTCCAATCAACTTGATTCTAATGAACCGAATTCTGAAGATGACGAATCAGTCAAAGCAGTCAAGGCTGTTCAATTAATTATAGAGAATATCAAACTTACGAAGGGTCCTAGACGACTCCCGAACATTCCTGTCCCACCCCCGGAGCCTAGAGTAGATCCTATGATTGCAAACGATTTCAAAACTCGAGCAATTCAGCCTACTGGAAGCCGAAGATTTGTTTCTGTCTCGGAATGGCATACAATAGCTTTGTGGTGGTTCCTTCGCGCTCAAGCTAGAATAACATTGCTTTTACAGCCGCAACTGGAACATACTGGATCACATACAAACGATTATAACGCTACGATTAGTGTATGCCAATCACGTCGGCTCAGCTCCACATCAACCACATCAGAAGGGGCGAGATCTAGATCAATTTACGAAGATACTTCAGTTGGCTTTGCTTTGCGCAATCTGCAAAAAGTCTCGTGGATAATCAACACTCTCATCATGGAGGATGAGATTCTACTTGCGCAAATGACGGAGGAGGATGTCGAGAATTTGGAGTGTCTTGCACAGGTATCTCTCTCCTCCCTTAGACAATGCATAGTTATAACGCATTTGGATATCCAAGTCCCTTGCAAACGAATTCGAACGCATTAGGCTCGTTTATACTACTTACGATACTCCCCCCTCTCCCGGGACCAGCAGTGACACTGCGTCAAACGACCTTCCCCGTGACCGACGGTCAAATTTTGAAAACGATAGGTCCTCCGAAGGGATCCTTGGTGACCAAAATCGGATATGGGAACGTTGCTTTGGGAGATACGAGCATGAGGTAGCGAACCGTTTCATCAATCTCAAGCAGCAACAATCTAGGGAGATTCTACGTTGGCTTGCCGTTGAAAAAAGCGGGGCAGGATGGGAGCATGAACACATTATATGTCAATCGTAGGTTAAGTGAGGAAATAATTGATAGATTTCCGCTCTGACCTTTGCAGATTCGTCAACGTGAGCATCGTAAAGGTCGATTCCGGGCTAAGTGAGTTTGGAGACAGACGTCCGAGTGCAGCTTCTTCTTCAAGTACTGCGAATGTACCGAAAAGCCCCTACGGGTATAACTTTAGCGACGGAGCGCCTTATATGCTTATAGCATGGGTGCTGGATGGTGAAAACCAGATTAAACTCTCGATATTCAACCAATGTGGTACCTTATCATTGACACGAAACCGTTCGCTTTCTCGCAGCTCCCCCTTTTGTTAACCGATTACACTGACGGCACAACTTAGTTGATGAGTGTGACTTTCGCGACGCTTTCGAGTTACAAAACGGCCTATCAAACTTGAAAGGAAAACCGCTAACATTCGAGTCTGACTCGACGGATTTGGCTGAGAATCTAGCGGTGCAGATAAGCTTTCCTTCCTTTGAAGGTGCGTTATACACTGCTTGGTGCACCGTGAGTATGAATCCGGAAGCTGACAGGCATTATTGTCCTTTAACTAGAGCTGCGGGTATTTACAGCACCCCTCAAACGCTACTTTGATGCAGTCCAAAAATCAAAGCCAGTATCAGACTCCGAAAAGGAGATATTTAGAGAGTACAAGAGTACCCGTTGTAACCATAATCGTATACTGACATTCACACGAGCATTCTTAACGGGTTCTCAATACGAAAAGCTACGAACACGCGGGAGACTTCTAGGATATATCACTCCTGCGAACTGAAGTTGTACGAGACAATCGAATACCGCAGTTCCACTTGGTTACGTAGTAGAAGGATTGTGATCAGTTCTTCACCGAAGGAGGATGAGCCATGGTGTTTAGCATTCTGTAAGTGTGCACACCAAACATTGTTAGTGTATTGTGTAGTTACTGATTGCGAGCCCAATTGAAGTTATGCCCATAGACAAAGTCTATGTCCAAAAGGACGATAAGCAGATTATAATGAAATGGTCCGATGTGAATCATGACGTAAAAGAAAAGCGGCCGGATACAACACACTGCTGGTCGTATGTACGTTGGGTTAACTTACTGGACACAATCGTGATACTCTAGCGGACAATCAAGCTAATTTGACACTTATACACAAGGTTTACAAGAGCGACAAGCAGAATTTAGCTGTTGGACTCCAATTCTACGAAAGTCAAAGCATGACGCCTTAACGGATTTCTAGGGAATATAAGCTAATAGTGCTGTTCTACAGAGACTGAGGAGTTTCGAAATGTGGTCCTGAACTACTCATATCAACCGTCCGCGCAGCCTCCTTGGCAGATGTGAGTGTTTGGGCCTTGACCTGTCTACAGGGCATTACATTGAATTAGGGAACAATTGTCAGGGAACTCAATGGATTTAGAACGCTGAAGATATTCGCCGTCGGTTCACACCCTTCGGCTACCATGAACCCTGATCCGTATGCTGTTGAGAAAGCTTTTCAAATCACAAGTACGGCGGATGACTGGCAAAGTTCTGACATTTTCTTCTGTGAGTGAAAATATCTATAACCAATGATCATATCCGATCCGCTAGGTTGGGATGGATGGAAAATCTCACAACTGTTCTAGTGTCTGGAGTTACCGATATTCGCCTTACACTTGGAGACAACGCTACGATCATCATTTCCTTCCCAAAAGCTTGGACAATAGATTACATTTCCGATTATGTGGGCAAAATTTGCAAGCTTGCACCCGGACTTCAGGCGCAGTTGGAGAAATGTGTGGAGAATCGAGAGGACCGCGACATTACACTTGCGACCTCACGCATTGAAGGTGTACTTCTGGATCCAGTGGTACGGACATTTATGGAAAAGTTGACATTCGGCTGGACTCTAAAGCACGTTTGGTTGGTCCCCTTTGCATATATTGTAGCATGAATGCTCTGCTTATGACACAACGCTTGTGAAGTGATATTAAGAAGGCGGAAGAAGAATGGAAGGTCATCACCGGAAATTTTTTACGCCCCGTTAAATTGAAAACGTTCGGCAAAAGTTGCAAGGCACAAGTATCTGTGTGGGTGTGGAGTCGGGGTGATAGAGACGATGAAAAGCGCATCGCCGTTCGTTGGAACGACGTCAAAATGTCTAAAGAGTTCTGGATGACGGCTTCAGGTGCGTTATCTTAGCCTCCATTTATCTGGCATACTATTTACGTATAATCACACAGTCCAGGATTGTACCATCCAAAATGATGATGAGAATTCGGATACGTTGTTCATCCAGGACTTGGATGTGAAGCATGGGGAAATGATAAACTTGCACAACATCTCCGCTATGTCGAAAGCACTGGGTGATTCAAAACGTAACATATCGTTGAGCCTACGATTTCGTAGTTGCAGAGGTATGTAACTCTGGGATTCATTCCTTCTTAACCATAGGAGGCTAAGCTCACTTTGTTTAATGTGTAGCAAAGGATAGCTTTTTAGAAGCTGCTGAGTTATTGCTAGCACCTCATCAGTGATATGTTGGAAGCACATACCATTCCCTCGGAAATGGCGGTTAGGTAGTAATAAATGGGAGAAACTGCTCTCGTTCCCAGATTTTCTCGTCGCTGGCAAGCTGTCTGCCAGGCGGCTGGTTTTAGAGCGTAGGGAGAAATAGCAAGGTTGCTCTTTAAGTCGCATTGATTTCGAATTCGTTGCTCCAAGCGTGATCACCCCGCCATGCTGTCCAAGACTCATTTATTCTGCTCTCGTGCAGAAAGATGTTATGTTGATCCAGATCCTTTTCAACTTTTAGGCCCGGCCCTACTCGTTCACATTGTTTTCTTCTTTTCTTATTACTTTACTTTTTCGCTTACATTATTTTACACATAATAATCCCTATCCCTATTCTCACCTCTACAAATAACGGACAACGAAAGGAACAGACACGAAAATTTACCCGGCTGAGAGCATTGCGAGCTTGGGAGCACCAAGTGAAGTTCTAAGCAATACCACACGCCCGAGGGAGCCGAAGGCGAGTTCGGAACTATCCTGAGCTTTATTTTCCCGGCTATGTGTTAAATTGTGTATTTGTTTGGACTTTTCATTTTGAACTGCAATTTTGAGCCTCGTTTACCCTCTTTTTATTTTTTATGCACTGAAACAGGGCCCCATCAATCATCCCACACAATGCATTCGAGATCAGCATTCGATGCAAGCACTATCTGTTGACCAAGTTGTGCGCGCAGATTCTATCTGCAGTGACCATCATGGTGACGACTTTGCTGGCCGCAGTGTTCCGTGTCCAATTGGAGTTGTTGACTAGACGTTAGCAGCTAAAGATTTCTCACGAGGATGAAACGTTTGTAGTTACAAGTACAAGCAACTATACCCTTCGACGCCCATTATGTCACTATTCAAATTACAATCTCGCACACCTACGACTTCGAAGCTGAGCAGAAACAACTCCGTTGCCAGCTACTATACTACGTCTGCTGTGATTCGCATCGTGTTGACATTTGTCACCTATCAAAAAGCCCAAAATATTTACGACGTATATTGCTCTGTACACATCGGCCCTGGGACTTTCAAGAAAGGTACGTTTCCTACCCCATATTTAATTTATACCCTATTAACTAGTTAAGCTAGACATTGCCATCGTATTACGGCACCGTCTTCCCAATCCAACGATTGCTTTAAGAAAGCAACAGCCACCGCCCGCCAGTTCCCAAAAAAGGTCCTACTGAAAGTTATCAGTGGTTGGCAATTCTCTGTGTAACGAGTAGCAACGAATGCAGTAAAAATGCTCTTTGGAGAAAACGACTTTTCGATCGATCGGGATCGGACATTGAAATCTTCCGCAGCAGCGGAACTGTGGGGCATGCACGTACTGAGGCTGAGATAGATGGAGATATACGGAGTTGATATACCCACTTTTCAGATGGGTTTGGAATGAAATTGCTCCATCAGCCGAGAGGGTGACTGCCAAGGTCTCAGGTGGATTTAAGTTTGTACTTCAGCTGGCCGCGTGTGCCAAAACACAATGGGGAGAAGATGGCTATTTATATTTTATTGCATTCGTGAGCCGTAAGACACCATCGCTACGATGTTGTATAAATTTTGACTGGGTTTGCTGTATCCAGAAACCTTTTGCTCAGCAGCGTCAATACATGTGGCCATGTGAGCAATAAATTTAGGAGTGAGCATCCCTGGCAAGTGGGGGAGTGTGAACTTTTGTCTCCTCTTTCCCTCGTTGGACTTGAGGGTGTTTCGTAGGCAAACCCCATCCCCGTGAAGATCCAAACTGACTCTACAAGAAACCGTATCTACGACATCATCAACACCCCATTTCGCCTAGATCTGCCTAACCAAGAGGATGTTTAGCTTGTCAGATTCTTAGGGTAGATTAAGTATAATACAGTGAATAAATAAAAATAAAAGGAAAACACATCAGAGAGAAAATCGGCGATATTCTGGGGAGATATGATGAATGTGGCTATTTTGAACACGTTTAACGTGGGCCCGAGACCAAACACTGAGTCAAGACGTTGGTTCTTACCAACTGAGAGACCGAAGTCGGGAATCCACTAAAAGCTCGCCTTCCCATTAATACCACAATTTGGTATACATAGATCTTCAGTCCTGCTTTTTACTGAGAATTCGACCATGTTACATTTACTGCAGCTGCTCAGCTGCAGTTATGGCTTCAGCCCATCAACCAATACTGTATCTGCCAAGTGAAAGCTTGCTGGGATCCAACACAAGTAGACCAGAAGAGCCGCCCGTGGCTCCCCAGTCAAGCGGCAAATATGCTACCTCTATTGGCATATCCCCCCCTCGATAGACTGACGCCTCTTCCAGTTCGAAGTAGAACTGCTTCGCAATCAGCGTCTCGGTGACCTCCAATTTGATTCCCTTGTTTGTTTGACAATTCATATGCCCATCCTTAAGCTTATACAAGTCCTGGAGATCGTTAGTTTCTGGCTCTTTGCCATCAAAATGAACGTTAAAACGGAAATATCTTTCCGAGTATCCTTGGGGTAGATTATTGCAGAGCTCAAACCATATCTTTAGCCATCCAGCAATTCAGGGCTTTTGTTTGGTTTGTTTTAATCATACTATATTCACTCTATCTAGAGTATGACAGTGCCCGCTTCCCCTCCCCCTCCGGCTAGCCGGCTAGGTGGGGAGATCCCCTCCCGCTACCCTAGCGATTCAGGCCTCTGTACTCTTAGCTTTTAGCGTGTTGTAGAATTAAGGTGCGGCTCTGCCAGAAAGAAGGTTAATCCTGGCATCCGACATCCCGCCGCTACGGGCCCAATGGGGATAGTGGATGGTGGACGGGTATGTTACTGAATTTTATTTCATCTATACAGTGACAATGCTGGAATTATGCATGGAATTCTAATAGTACAACTGCCGTGCAATTTTGTCCTCATGACCAATTAAAATCGAATGGACTTAGCGGTGACCGGCAGGTACAGTGCAGTTTGGTGGTAGAGGGAATACTACGTGAAAAAGTGCACGTGGGGTAATTTAAAGACAGTGGAGGACTTCCTGTCGTCTGTAGCAACGGACAGGAATGCCACTCCACCTCGAAAAAATTATTTTCTAAAGATTCGGAATAGCATGTCAAGATAGATAGAGTGTGGGTAACCCCCCCTTCTATTCGAGCTTCTATTTATATCGGATAGGTAGAGTTGTATTTCTATTTGAGATGTCTATTTGGGGTCAATAGAACCACGGGAAGTTCTCCAGTCAGCGACTGCTCTGCAGGTTGAAAGGTTTCTCTATGGCTAGCCGGTAGTAACAGTTCACAGTGGGAATAGTTAGAGAGGGTGTTGAGAGCAATCACCAAAGAGAATGAAAGATGCTGATTGTCTGTCTATCGTACAAAGAGAGAATAAGATAGACATATATAAGAAACGAAATCATAAACGAAATCATACCAAAAACGAAGCACTACTCTAGCCAGAGGCTCGCGGGGAGATAGGCACCGTACCAAGCTCTTAATCTAGTGGCCGCATTAGTCCTGACGCGCAGCGAGCTAAATCCCGCGGCTAATCTCATGCCCGCCTTAGCTCCGATGGCCTTCGGGCTAAATCCGTAGCCAACAGAGGGAGACCAGTTATGTACTGGAATGACAAGGTACTACTTGTTTCCATTGCTTGATGTTTGGAAATTCCGTAATTGATTTACCTCACATATGGTGAGGTCTCGAATAACCACTAACTCATAACCGCTGTGAGCTAGACTGGCTTAAGCTGCTTTGTGTGGCCATTACGAAATACTTCTAGACTTTAACAATCTAACATGTAGAAACCGTCGCAGGTAAAATCATCTAAAGTTCAGAATGCGGTTTTCAAAAACTCGGGGTTGGCACATCTCGGACTTACTTTTCTCCGCTAAGCATTTGGTAGTATTCCCGTGATCTCTTTGCATGTTTCTTAGGGTGTATTTGTTTGTTTGTTTGTTTGTAATCATTTTGCATTCACCCCGTCAGACGGGGTGCCCAGCTAAGTTACCATAAGCCGGCCGACCACTGGTGGTCATGGCATTTTAACCCCATCCTCGGAACTTCCTCGGTCTTCAACCAGGAGGGCACAAGGCCATTGAAACTCCCAATCTCTCTCCTAGGCAAAGTCGTCCCTCCCACTTCCCGCTACTCCCGAAAGAGCCCACCCCCAGGGTGTATTTGTTGCGGTGGCCAATATCTTCTAAAGTTCATAATTATGATGATGAAGCGACGTTGAAGATATACATATATCACTGGTGATCGTGATGCAGGGATGGGCAGGCTGCATTGCTGGTGGCCTCTTTGTGCGCAGATGCAGTCAATCCATATTCAAACCAACCCTGTCGGTAACCCACCTCCACTCCATTTCTTCTCATCAGCATGGCTTCTCACTACTCGGTTCTACATTCGTTCATTTTTTTTCCTACAGCTTTGGCTTTTCTTTACCTATGGCCTCCCAAATTCCATCAAATGCGGCCGTTATACAATGTAGTTCCAACTACCGACTCCGATCTTCGCTTTCGATAACCACCACACTAATCACAGCGATACCGAGTGTGGGCGAAAGTGCGTGCTTGTCGCTGAGGGATAATGTCACACAGTCGTGCGAGTTCTCGGACTTGAAAGAAGTCTTTGCGTACGCAGCGAAAATGGAACATGTGCCGCCCGGAGATAGTTCAGAAAATCGCACAACCGTTCTGGAGCGCATAACTGAGGAATGTTCAATTGTCTGCCAGATGGCTTATGGCAGCGGTAACCCTGATCTTTCTGGACCAGGTGTGCGTGAATTCTCCGCGTTCTTAACTTTATGGTCGTTAACATCTGCACAACTCTACAGACGATGTATGCATACTGGATCCAGGCTGTCTTGTCAACGTTGTGGGGTCCGTCTTTCAGTTAGTTTCGCGGCTGTTTCTACATGGCCAACAGGGGGGTAGCCCTTCTGGATCAATCGAAAAGCTGGACTCAAGTCGGATGAAGTTCATGGAAACAATGTCTTTTTTCTTCGTTGCTGTATTAGTGGCAATTGTGGCACAGATGAAGCTGGAGCGGTATTTCTACGAGCTGGGCTTCATGTCGAATCTTGCCATGTTTCAGTCGACGTCGTATTTTGCCTCGTATTTTGCTCTCCGTATTCGCCGGAATCCCGCGTTATCTGATCAACGATCTACACTTAGACAACATCAATCACACAAATCATGGGCCCAGACTATTATAGGGTTGCTTATTATAGCTTTTCAATTCTGTTAACCGTTTTTGCTTAGTGCTCACTGGGAATATGAGTCGGAACTCGACACGATTATGAGAGTATGTAGCAGAGAGTTAGGAATGTATGACACCGTGTCACCAGAGTTTGAGGAGGATGGAGAGCACAAGCACAACTTTTGGCCTGGGGGATGATTAGCATAGCCGCCGTGTTGATAATTATGGTAATCATCGGGTGGTTCCACGACGTTATATACCACACGGAAAATGAAAACGGTGGACATTCTGCGGGGTTTCTTCGGCGGAGCCTTATCGTTGATCCTTCGGTTATCGGGCCTCTTTGTGGCATTTTTTCTATTGGGACATTGGTGCTTATGACGATGGCCATGACCAACATGTATCGTACGCGCAATGCCATGAAGTAAATTGCGGGCACAGAATTTAGCGACGACGGTTGGTCATTTGGACAGGTTCTGGCAGTATCCACTTGGATACCGTTACTCTTGAATTTTGCCTGGTTGTCCATTGGTAATGCCACTATCCACTTAAGTAGCATAACCTTATCAACTTGCTGATAGAAAAGATAACTATACAGTATTGTGGCGACCGCGCTTACGCCATTCTAGTAGATCACTATCTAGTACGATCCTATCAAGCTAAACCACCGATCACCGCAAGAAGACCCATAGCCGCTGCCGCGAACACCACATTGCGAGTAGACATCCCTTTCTTCTGTTTCCAATCATGACCCAATTCCTTCATCAAAAGTTGAAGTATGATCTCTAACCTGGTTATCACTCGACTGTCGTCATCCGCTAAGTGTAGAGCCACGTACCGTCCGTCTCATGCAAATGACCATCTTCAGTGATATGGATTATCGATCCTGATGAGGTTGACAAGGGTTCTTTTTTGGAGCTAGATTTCGAGTAGTGTTGAGAGCTTGGGTTTTGGGAGTATGGTCTTGATGGTCTTGACGAGGAGCTGTTGGTTTCGGAGCATAAGAGGCATTGAGAGCATCGAGAGTATCGGGAGTAGTCTCGGCGGTATTGGTAGTACTGGCAGCATCGGGATCATTGGGGACATTGGAGATTTTGCTGGCTTTGGGGACCCTGTGGGCTTGGGGACGAGCTTCGGATTGGATGGAACATTGAAGCGGAGTGTGGGAAGTGAAAATTAGGATTGTCAGAATGAGTGGATGGGGTTTCAAGGCGGAGGGTTATGTGCTGTATGGTACAAGTATCAAAATATGCCTAAATATTGGAATGTACGAACACAGGAATAGTCTCGAATGGCTTGCCACACTTTTGGACTAGACGACCAATCAATTTGACTGCCCTGCGTTGAGGGATATTTTTTAAGGTATATGCAAGCACATACCAGGTACATTCCACAGCCTAGTTTCACACACTTTTCCTTGGCGACTATATGTTCTGTACCATCGGCGATTCTAACGGTTCATCACATTTGTAGTCCAGCTCCCAGACTGCAAGCGTTAAAAACCGGCTCCCATACACGACCGCTAAGTTCTGCGGCATACAACCCCCCCTCCCCCCCTTCAGAATAACGCTGTAGCTTAGTGGATTAAAATCGGTGGGTTATCAACTTAAGGGTACGCCATATTATTCCACTAGCTGTTTCCTCGCAGCCTTGACCCAATGCCATCAATGCTTGCATGTAGGGCCATGCAGATGGGAGTGAGATTCTCAAAGGCCATAATATACGGCTTTGATAGAACGACCATCCAGAGCATGAATAGGAATACATTTTCGAGGGCATGCGTGATCGTGCCTTGTTTAGGCAGCAGTGCGCCTGTCTCTTCTCCAGCAACCTCCGCCTCCTCCTCCCCTCTGGGATATGAACAATCAAAGCTCGAAGAGTTTGTGGAAAAGTTTAGCAAGTGTTCAGGCTATCATCTTCCATATCATCAAGACGCGGTGGACTTGCTGCGGCTTCAACTTTACGGCGCCCAGAACATACCCGCATACTTTCTATCGATATCTCTCTCTTCTTAGAGTCGTCACGGAACCAGCTGGCTCTCGATCAATAACCACCCCGTAGTTACGCTGTGTGTCCCGGTATGTGATAACTATCCTCTTGCCATTATGCGTAACTGATTTCTCATAGATGCATAGTAGAGGGGATACGTCGCTGAATTTGGGACGAACACTGTATAAGGAAATTGTGCTTCGGGTCATTCGAGAGTGAGATGATTCTGCATAAATTCTTAGAGCACAAACCCGTAGGTACTTGTCGTAGGAATACTGATTATGGCCATTAATCCTATTTTTGCTTGGTGGATGTTGGGAATATGAGCTGGAACTCGAAAACATCATAAGATTATGCAACACTATATGATATAAACACGGAAATGGAAACGGCAGACATTCTGTAGGGTTTCTTCGCCAGAGTCTCGTCATTGATCCTAAAAGAGAAATAAGCAGGATATATCCTAATTCAAGTATAACATCATAAGCTATAATATCCTATCAATCCAGAAACAAAAACACCCAAACAAACAAGAAGAATAATCTCCCATCCACCTAGAATGAAATCAAACTAGTATATAAATAAAAGATGCAATGGGCCCGCCCGGCACCACCCAACGTTCCAAATCCCAAATCCTGAGTCCCGCATCCACTACCTGCCATGCGTTCCTCGAAGGCAAAGTTGAAATTCGCAGTAAGCGATTGCACGGCGACGGCCAGGGACGACTAAAGCCTGTATATTGAAACCTCGGCTCTAATACAGGCTTAAAACCGAATAAGAGAGCACTTAGGAATGCCAAAGAGAAGTGAAACGAGATGTAACGGAAGACCTAAGCGCTCCTATATATGGTAGATATCGTGATGAATGTAGAAGATGGAAGAGGGAAGTTGAGCCCTCACGTCCAAATTAAGTGCGGCTCTGCTACAAGCTTTTCTAAATTAAACTCCCGGCAATACCTAAGTTGTAGGAGTGAGGACGTCGCGAGAGGTGAGTTGGCCGGGCTTGGAAAGGCTGGACCCATGAAGCAAGCCGTGTGGGCGGTGGTCAGAAGCCGCGCGCTTAGCGGTGGCGGGAAAAGGGCAGGACCAGAGTGATTGGCTGTCGGCAAAGTAGACGGGCGGCTCGGGGGACATATGAGAGGCGGGCCGAGCGTCGTGCACGACAGACGGGAGCGTGTAACGACCAACCATCCAAAACCCCAGTCCTCTACTCTTTTCCCACAAGCTGGTTAGTATATTTGACAAATATACACAGTTTAACTTCTTGGCTTTCCAACTTATATTCAAACAATTCCAGTCTTTAAACACCGCAAGAGTATTATTAGGACTGTAATAATTAGGGCCACCAGTCCGCCCTACATAGCTACTTAACCACATCGTTATCGCTTCTCTTATAGAGTTGAAGTCTGATAGGCCTGCTATGTACAACATAGATCATTGAAAGATCGGAATAATAATAATTAGGAAACGGTTTAGGTACGACATAGTAGTCAATGATATAGAGTTGGATAGTTAGGTACTGAATAGGCGTATACGTAGCAGATGTTGATATTCCACGATATGCGATGATAGACAGTAGGCGATGGACCTGACAATAAACAGTGGGGGAGGAACTATGGATTATGAACAGCGAGTTGATACTGTGAGATGTTGCCCAGGCTCTTACACGATGATCGCTCAGACTAAATTCCCTGGTCATTGTAGCCGTTCTCATATTCCTTCCAATTCAGCTCCAGTTGGGTTATCACTTGCTCATGGACCTCATTTTTAAAGCCATCGTGCTCCAAGGATTTGGCGATGAAATCCACACCACGGATGCAACGTCTAACCGCATTGCCATACATGGGCCCAGCCTCGGTTTCGATTTCTTCAATTCGTTCGTCGCACGTTTTGTAATCGAGATGACCGTGTAAGCGCATGTTATTCGATAGTGGTTCGGTTAAAGGCTTTGGATTTTCCAGACGCTTCCCATACCAGAGCTCAACTAACATAATACCGAGCGAGAAGAGGCTTTTGTCGTACTGCACCAACGGAGACCTTACAGAAGTGGTCCCAGTGAGTGCTTCTGGTCGAGATGGACAAAGGGTTGTTCTACCAAAGCTCCGCCGGAGAAACGGTTTGTCTGTGACTGGTTTGCGGATAATGACTGCTTCCCCAGTCACCGCGCGTTCACAGATTTTGATTTATGGAAACAAAATATCGTGCTTTCCCCAGCTCTCCCCCAGCATTCAGTAGAATGTAGCTGTATCACCGCCGAAGAAAGAAGGAGGTCCAGTTTGAGCCGGTCTCTTTTCTCAAGAGCGCCGAATTGAAGAAGAGCGTCAAGAGAGATCGCCTCGGCCTTGTACGAGACGCACGATGGTGACCTGGGAACATACATCCGGTGCCACCACCCACTGGACTCCCTGATACTATACCGATACAGCCAGATACTCCGGAGTTCGCTTGGTCAATTGTGGACCACAGGTTGGCTATACACCGCACAGTGTCAGGCAATGGCGGTGGTCCCATACCCAATGCAGCTTCCGACTTTTGACAGCCTCCGGAAGAAATGCTGAACGCCACCTTTTTTGCACTCCCACTCCAAGTGGCATTGGAACTTCGCATGTCAGCAATTACATAGGTAATGAGCTGACGGTGACAAGCGGATACCTTTCATTGCCATTACCTTCCAAGAGCGGAAGGCACAATAACGCTAAATCCTAGAGCCTGGTGTAAGTTGAATCGCTTGCTGGTCTTGGAAGAATCCATTTTGAAAATGGACGATAAAGCGCTCTTTTTTGGATTTTCTGGCGGCTTCTTGTTGTGAACTTTCGGTTTCAGTTTCCGGCTAAGAGTACCTTATGTGTCCATAGTTGCGGGCTTTTCAGATGGCCTGCAGGCTCAAATCCCATCTCACGCCACTCCCATCGCCATCGCTCTGGCCCTAGGTCCGTGTCGAAGAGGATAGAACCTGGAACTTGATAGGCTGTGTGTTTTTTTCTCGGCTTCGATCCACTAGAAGATAAAGATTTGCGTTGGGTGAAGCATCACAACTGCACGAAGAAGCCGACTGGAATCGTTCTATAAATATTCTGTAAAGGCTCGTCGCGTGGGTTCTTATGCGAGTGTATGTTTTCGCCGCTACGGACTTTTGGGTGGAGGATATTGATGTACGGACGGTGTACGGACGGTGTTGACGGAGATATGGGCTTTCGCCCGAGATCATCGACCGGCATTATGTGACTGCTTCGCTATTACGTAGGTTGCCGTTTCTAGTATAGTATTGTGGACTTCGTGTCCTTATTAGCTTTCTCCTTTTCTCTCTTTGGACTTGGGTAGACAGACTAGACAACAGACGAGTTTTCCACCACCGCACTGCGTATACGTGTCAACAGACGGGGCTCGCTGGTGTTTGTTGTAGCGTGATGTTGGCCAAATCGGCGTTCCTCTTATAAATTTCCTCTAGTAGTGCCGAGTGGTCTTCTCTATGATGCAGAAGCTTGATCTTTTCCCACTGTCTCTTTTGGGTGCGTTTTTCGGTCAATGCTGACCGAGAGGTTTACCAGAAACCAGATGGTCGGAGAATGTTGACATACCTGATTATTCTCATCAAGATATAGACCGTCGTTCAGCTCCTTAAGGGCCAGCGTTAATGGTTCGATGGTTCGAATAAAGAGACCTGCGGCATTTGGTCGAAGATGGTTTCTGAGCTTCTCCTAGAACACGCGGTTGTCTACCCGAGTCCCGTAACGAGAACCTCCATATGCTCTGGAGTGACATTCTCCAATAAGATCTCAACGGTGTTTTCGACCTTTTCCTTCTCAATATCTAAGCCGCGCACCAATCTCGCCAGTACGTCTTGTAATCTTCAGAGACTTTATATTCCGCGCACTATCGTGGAGCAAGGTGACCCCTTTATAACGAGCGGAAAATTGACTAAAACTAAGCCAGCTGCTTCGATACCAGTGACCATGGCGTTGCATCCGGAACGAGAGGATCATCAGTGCGAATGGGTGCATCGACGGTGATGAACTACCGTGGTAGGAGTGTGAGGCTGAACACCCCCGCGCAAATCAGTGCGCCTGAAAGGCAGACGATTAGGCAGTCAGGTGATAGATTTCTTGTGGATGCGGGGCTTAGAGGTGTAAGAGTAGTTATATATGCCACACTCAGTTGTCAGAAGTTTTGGCCTGTCAGAATCCAAAGTCTACGATATCAATCTCGTCTCAAAGCATCTGCTTAACGGCTCCTTTGTATCGCCTTTGTCAACTCTCTTTCACGCAGGTTTCCCAGGTCTACAAGGCAAAGGAGGGCGACGACCTAGACGCGAAGTCGACCAAAGAAGCAGCCGAAATTATAGAGCATATGACGGAGGACCAGGGTGGCCCTGATGCGAGGCTCGATCCACTGCACGAGGCTACCTGGGGCGGAAATCCAGCCGAAACGGCTCGTCTGCCCCTCAATGGGACAGAGACAGAGGTTACAACTGGTGCTCCGTCGGCTAGAGCTTTGGTTTCTGGGGAGGAATTTTCACATCCTTTATCTAACACAGAAGAAAGTGACTTTTTTCGACGTCGAATGCAGCGGTATTTGAGGGATTTTGAGAGAGATCCGATTCCATCCATCAGCACCGGTCCTATCGGGGATGATTTTGTAGGTTTACCGCCACTGACAACTTCTACTTACGCTTTTGCTAACGTATGTATATAAGCATCACTGGCAGGCAACGATTATGGGGCCGGTAAGTCGGCTGACTACTATGAAGGACATGGACTTAACGTGTTTGCTTAGCCCGACACGCCGTACAGCGGTGGCATTTTTTTTCTTCAGATATTTTTCTCTCAGGATTTTCCATTCCGACCACCTGAAGTCCGCTTCACAACGAAGGTTTACCATCCTAATATAAATTCGGAATCCGGAGAAATCTTTGTCGATATCCTCAGAAAGCAATGGAATCCTGTATTGCATATTGACAAGCGTAAGCAAACTTGACAGAGGGTTCGGCAAGTGCTGGCTAACTAATGCCATCCGAGCAGTCTTGTTGTCGATTCAGTCTCTCTTAGATGACCCAAACCCAGACTATCCGACGGATCCCAATATAGGCCGCATTTACAAAACTGACAGACAAAAATACGATGCCACAGCGCGCAAATGGACCAGGAAGTATGCTGTATAGGCAGTTAGAAGGCAAAGAATGTTCAACAATGGGATGGTGGTCTCTGCCCAGATAATCTTCCATGAATACGGGAAATTATCTAAGCAAATACCTGAAGAATCATTATTCATTCTAAACTTTGCCCGACCCAGTTCTAGCTACTGCAGGATTCTAAAAATGCGTCTATACTACTTGAAAAAGTGGGGTGTTTTTCGACTGTGAGTATCTTTGGGGCGGAAAAGGGACCAAAACTGGCTTCCCTATGTCCGAACCATGTCCGAACCACCCTTCTCCATTTCAACACTCCCGATACTACCTCCAAATTCTCATCGACAGTTCTCCCAAGTCCGCCTCATCTATCCCCACCCCCACCTACCGTGGATTCACCTTTTCACCAGGTGTCTGGTACCTGCAGTACTTCCCGTAAGAATCTGGATCCAACTCTAGGCTGTGCGGCGGCGGTCAACTGCAACAAACAAACATTTTAGGATCTGATATTCTGGGAGCAGGGTAGCGATCCTCTCTCAGATTTAAGATCCAGGGCTAGCTCAAGTATTTGTAAATTCTCAGATCTAAGATTTAGAGGGTCCCTAGAGTACTCCACTTCTAGAGGATGCTCTACGTTATCTATGGCTGGACCGCTATCAAGAATTGATTTCAAGCAGAAGCTGCATCAAAGCTTAGTGTTCTCAGACACTTAAAGGATAAGCAACTACATTAAGCATGGAAAAAACTATCTGCAGATTTTTGGGGTGAATAGGGGGTAGCCTCGCAGCCCAGCTCCATTGTGAGTGTTAGATCGCCTCATTTCTTCAGTGTAGCCTCCCGGCGGTGGATCATGAACCACCCGAAATAATGGATATCATAAAATATCTGCAAGTAGGGTTCCAAATCATTTCTTGGCCATAGTGGACTGCTGGCATGTTAAACAGACCACATCGCTCATCTTAAGTGTGTCTAAGGCTTTGCAGTACCTCTCTTGGCGATCGTATCCGCCAATTTGGGCAGCTCAGCGTCCGGCCAGCCGCCAGGCTTTTGACGGCCTACAGATCAGGCAGCAACGCCCATGACATAGGCCCAGCCAGCCCCTACTTAAAGCCTCGAGATTTCATACAAGATCCGCAAGTAATATCTCCAATGGGGTTTTCAGCCATAGAGAACTATATGTCGAGAACAGACCAACTCGCTCATATCGAACGCTTCTAAAGCTTGTTGTTACCTTAGTAAATTTAATGGCATTCAGTACCATAGCACAACTGGAAAATTTTTGCCTGAGCTGCACCTGTAGGCAATGAAATACTGGAGGACATCTGGCAGGACCTCAAGAGGAAGGTTTGGGAAGTGCCAGGCACATTAAATATAATCCGTGTAGACAGCAGGCATATATCCTTAGAGCACGGGAGAACAACCCTAGGGGGATAGTGGCAATTGGGGAGACTATCCATGCTCGGTGTCTTTGGAGTCTGTCTGTTTTTTGGAAAATGGAATCAAGGTCTTTTTCTTTGCTAGATGTAATCAAGATGCATTTGCTCCAATAAAGCTCTTAGTATTTGTTTACAAGGTTGGAAACGTCTGCTTCGGGAAGTGAAATCCAGTTCCTAGTTCTTTATCGAGCGTCAGTCGTTTAACACTAACTACGTTACGGATATATGATGAAATGAACGTAGTAGACCAAGTATTGTTTGTGGTTGGGAAGAAACGACGAGCTCAGACTTAGAAGATTAGCTCATCTACCTATAATAAATCTCACACCAGCTAGCACCTTCCAAATTTTTGAGATAGTTTATGCAATTCAAGCCATGACAGTGATCGCGCAAGTAGCCATGATTGTCTTTAGAATCAAGTGAAACTGCCGTCCAAATTAGTTTCAAGGTGATCCGATTCTGGTTCGCATTGGATACAATTCCACCGTCAGACTTAGTCAAGCAGAAATTCGTATTGTGTAGCCTTGCATTCAATCGCTGGCCTTTAGTTGCTAACCGCGAGATCCAAAAAAATGTGTCCATATTCATATCATACGAAAGTAAAAACATGCCTCAAATTTGTATTGTACATCATATGTAATCCTCCAGGGCGTAGAAACAAACTGCTGCCCCAAATTATCGGGAGTTACATCCCAGATATCCCAACCGATTAAACGCCAATCGCGGATGCAGCACAACTCTCTAACGAAACCTCACCTCACCTCGTACCCCCAACTAACCCAACCCAGCCTGCAGCAAAAAAGACTCCATAAAATTATAGTAACCCAATTGTCCAAACGTCATCCAATGCCATAAAACCGTTCCCACATTCCCGGGCCCGCCTGTGTCCCATCATTCAGCTGCCCCACTCCCTACCATTTAGCAGCAACCTCCTTTAGCCCTCTTCGTCTGCTCATCGATGCCCAAACTCGTCTTTGCCGTGTTCGCCTTGATGCCATGACTCTTATCGTTCAGGTCGTACACATTATTGACGATATTCCGGTGTATTTCCTTTGCACATTCGACGAACGCCTGTTCCACCGACTCTCCGGTCTTCGCAGACGTCTCCACACACGCCTTGAGCCCATGACCCTCCGCCCAAGCCTTCGCCTCCTCAGCAGAAACCGCTCTCTTCCCCTCCTCCCCGTCCGCAAGATCACTCTTATTCCCGACCAAAATAATGGAGATATTCGGATCCGCCGCGGCACGCAGTTCCTCGAGCCACTCCTGAACGTGTTCGAACGTCTCCCGTCGGGTGATGTCATAGACTAATAACGCGCCGGTTGCGCCGCGGAAATAGGACTTTGTGATAGCACGGAAGGATTCCTGGCCAGCGGTGTCCCAGACCTGGAGCTTGATCTTGCGGTCTTCGGAGACGGGGATGATGCGGCTGCCGAACTCGACGCCAATTGTTACGTCATGCGTTGGGTTGAAGCGGCCTTCGCAGAGCCGGATGGTGAGGGAGGATTTACCACAGCCCGAGTCACCGATGTTTACGACTTTCTAAGGTGGGTCAGATGGTTTGTACGCGGGGGAGAAGGGACCAGGTGGAGGTGGCGCACCGCTATGTAGTCCCATGGCTGAGGCATGGCAGATGGGCTGGAGGTGTGTGTCGGTATTATTGACGGCACCGAAAGAATAGGTTGTTGCTGGAAGTACCTAGAGATCGCACAAACGCTGGTAGTTGGACAGGTTCCAGCGTTCAGTCAGTCGGTGGCGGGGTGGGTTTTGTTGAAAAAAAGGGTTTTCGTAGAACAAAGCAACAGAAATGCTAATCGGAAATAGAGGAGGTTATAGGTAGGGCTTGGTTCTTGGGGAAGATCTGCAGTTCGGGGGTAAAATGCGGGGCCAGCACACTGGGCGATGTCAGACAGCCAACAGAACGATAAACGATGCGTGGGGAAGATTGGAAGGGCTTGTGCGCTGACTCTGACTGGGACAAGTGACTTTTTGCAGAAAAGTGGAGCTGGAGCCGAGCTGTCTCGTGACCATAAGCAGCAGCTCAGGTACTAGAAGCAACGCAGCTTGAAGAGCGCTGAGACGAGCTGAAGACGTATCTTTGTTGAACAGCCGTCAAACGATTAATACCCTAGGACCTCGTATGCAGCGGCGCCTGCATTGCTGCATTTTTCCCTGTGCCGAGGCCAAAGTACTGCAAGACAGAAGCAACTCTACTTGAATGAACGAGCGAAAGCTGTAGAGCACTTCAAGGACTCTGCGCTTGTCTCTGCGATAGCTAGGCTTCTATGTGCTGGCCCCAAAGAGCGCACATCGCGTCGTGAGGTGACCAGGCGAACAGTACAGCGGAAAAGAGCCTTCAGTCCACAGTCCGCGCCTTGTACTCCGTCACTCTGATCATCCTCCCTCCTTGCATCAATCGCCCGATGCTGTGTGACTAAACTGACCTCCGCCCGAACAGTCAACTACCACCCTCTCCTGCAAACTCCCTGCCGCCATATCACACACAGTCACCCGTATCTGCCTACCCTTTCAAGCCCGGCACTTTTAAATTATTCTTGCTTTGATGCTACAACGATAACAACCAACCAACCTCCGCACTTCTCCCCGCCCAAACCTTCCATCGCCATCTACCTAACCAAGATTCTATCGCACTCCATCTACATCGTTAGCCAGCCATTCAATCCACACCATTCCCCGAACCTGGCGTCTGCCATAATAGGCCGCCATGTTCTCCGAATGTGAGTACTCGTTCTCACATTCGACCCACAACCCGCTGACAGAGCCTCCTGTTGCCCCCGTCCAGACGCATCAAAGTTCCTACAGCAGTCCCAGACTCGCATAAGTGCCATCCAGGGTCGCCCTAACACACAGACATCAGTTCCTCTGTTCCATTCCGCCGCCGACTTCCTGCCCGAGGACCCCGAGCACGAGCAAGAGCGATTAGATCTTTATGCTCTGCAACGAAGCAGGCGACATTTCGGGGCCTACGCGCCGTCAAATGCAACAGGTGGCGATGGCGACGACGACGACGAAGACGACGAGGGAGATTACTCAGAAGACAGCACGCAGGAGCTACGGAGGAGTAGAGGAAGGGGGCGGTTTCTGGGCTCCGGCAACATCAAGAGCTCGTGGCGAGCCGATCGGTCTGGGACGACGAAAGGATCGACATCAGGTTCCGTGTTAGATTCAGTATTGAGCAATGCTACCGAGAGAGAGACGGGCTCGAATGGAAAGGATAAGATGGTGGATGTGCGATTAGACCAGAGCGAACATCAATCCGAGACCGACGATTTCGCTCATTCAGATATGGTGGGCTCTTCGACCCACAGCCCTTTCTTGGGCTACGATAAGCGACGGCAAGACTCTCTGGTCGACGACGATGAGTACGTGCAGCAACCGCCAGACGATATTACGATAGAAATGCCTCGCGATGAGTCTCCACCACCTTTCCAACAATTCAAGAGACCTCCGAGAGAGCCGTCACCTTCTCTTGCGTTTGTTGCACCGGTTGAGGATGAGGAGGCAAGAGATCACACGCCATTTCTCCCACAAGAATCCAAGCGACCGCAGGAGCAACAAGGCACGGTATGGGGATATCTAGTCGAGTGATGAATTACAGCTCGGTGAACTAACAGATGCGCTTAGATACCGCAACAAGTTTACCACCCAGTGTTAGAGCCTCCATCACACGATAAAATATGGGGTAGCCTATATATCCTTCTGATGGCGGGCATGTTTACGACTTCCTTCGTAGTATGGCTTCATACCGAAGAAGCCGATATCCGAAATCCAAAAGACACTATATACAAAACGCTCCACGGGTCAATGCATCTGCTCACCATCGACACGTTTGTCGCAATAGCTATATCACTAATATGGATGTACCTACTGAAGTCGTTTGTAAAGCCACTGATTTATTTGATTATGGTATTGGTACCTATGGTTCTAGTCGCCTTCAGTATATATCCTTTTGTCATGTCATTCAAGTCACCTGAAGGTGGTAAGGGTTATGGTGGACAAGTTACAGTCATGCGATGGGGAAGCATAGTACCAGCGATAATGTCTATGGTCTGGGTATACACGGCTTGGAAGAGCAGGTTCGCCTTGAATCGGGCGATCGGGATAATACAGCTTGCGTGTCGGATCATTGGCGAGAACCCAGCGCTGGTACTGCTGAGCTTTGGGGCGTTGGTGGGAACATGTGTCTTCACATGGATATGGTTTGGGATGTTTACCAGGGTCTTTTTGACTGGGAACATTCTCATTGGCGGGAAGTGGGGGTGGGCTCTAAACAAGAAGACAATCTGTCTGGGTGTCTACTACATTATCATGTACCTCTGGACACTCGGAATTGCCTCTGGTATTCATAGGTTCGTAACTGTAGCCCATCCTTCGACTACAAAATGGTTAACAGTTGGTAGAGCAACATCTGCGGCAACAGTATCTCAGTGGTACTTCCACCGACATGCTATCCCGACTGCATCCTCAAAAGCTATCATGACTGCCGCTCTCCACCACTCAACTACCACCCTGTTTGGCAGCATCTGCTTATCAGCTATGCTCGCGCTGTTGGTTCGATTACCGCTCTTTGTAGCCCCGAGACGATTCGTTGGGATAATCCACCTCTTCTGTTTCCAGTTCATTGCCTCGCCAATCGCAGCACTAATCAACCCATTGACACTTACCTATGGCGCAATCCACTCTCTGCCACTGCTAACATCCTCCCGAGCAACTATGAACCTCAAATTTGTGGATACTGCTGGTTTCGGACCCGGTCGACACCCCAGGACCGCATATCGACTCAGCAAAATGCTCCTGAGTGCAGCACGAGGTGTCACAGCCATGAGTCTAGGAATTGGTGCGTGGGTTGCTGCCGCGAGACATGTAAATGGTGGCAGTGTATATGGTTACCTTGTGGGATTAATTGCAGGCTGCATCGGATGGGCCATCATTGGCGCAACGGAAGGATGCCTCAGCAACGTAGTAGACGCATGTCTGGTATGTGTAGGAAGCGAAGGAAGCGGGGGAACCCATTGTAGGGAAGCACAAATGGTGTTTGGGGGATAGAGAAAAAAACTGCATTGACGAGGGGGAGCGGGAAGAATTGGGGTATAAGTGAGGAACCGGATATATATATGTTTTTTCCTGCTCAACTCCAGCATTCGTTTTTGTTACAGGGTTTGCATTGTTCCTACGGATAGACGGACGGGAGTGTGTCATGTGTCACGCCTGTTTATGCATTTTCTTGTTTCGTTTGTTTGAGTAAGGACGACCTGTGGATGATTGGAATGTTTATGGGGAACACTTGATAATGACTTCGTTTCTTGAATATTGCAACTTTCTTTTCTTGAATGGGGAGTTGGATGGCATGCAACTCTGCCTGCTTTATTCGATCGATGATGAGGAGGTGGTGGGGTGGGGTGGGGTGGGGATTCCTTTGGTTTCTGTGGTTTTGCAAAAGTACAAATGTTTGATAGATTTCTGAAATGTAACTGCCTGGGCTTGATTTGTTTCCCAAGGATTCCTGGTTGAGTGATACTCCGTGCTCTCCAGATGGCGTGGTGTGGTGGGCTCGTCCGATCCCCCGACGGAATATTAGCAGCCATCCCATATTGACACCTGCAGCCTTATCAGAGTGCCACGAACCGACGAACTACCGGTGCCGTATCTGCAGACAGCTGATAGGTATTATACATACTAGCACAATAACAAAACAAAAAGGGAGATGTATAAGTAACTCTCTATCTATAGTACAAGTGCGCCAGGTATCCCATATCCACCAAAAAATTCACAGCCAAAGAAAACCCCAAACTCCAGCCAACCATCTACATCTAAACCTCTACACCAACATCTACACCCCCCCTCACCCCACCAAAAAAAAGCCTCTAACTCAACAAAATAGTTCTATCCGCAAACTCAATCGTGACGCCCTCCTGCTGCTCGCTGTATCGTCTCCTAAATATCTCAAACACAAACAATCCCGCACTGGTACTCGGTATCTGCCGTAGCGTGTTCATGATCAGCCCCATCCACAGCCACTGCCTCCACCCGCCCGCCTGCGTCGCCTGCTTCAAACACTGCTCGTACGTCTTCTTGTAGCTGCGTCGGTACATCTTCAGCGCCGATAGCGGCGAGTGCTCGAGTTTCTTCAGGTAGTCGATGGACTCGAGCCGGGCGTAGTGTACGCTCTGGATCTTGGAGAGCGGGTGCTGGACTAGCTGCTGCGTTATGGACGCGCTCGCGCCGGCGAGGAGGAGGAAGATGGGTTCCAGCGCGTAGTGCGGGCGGATGACGTTGTGGTGCGGGGAGAGGGGGAGGTCGATGAGGCCGTGGTTGGAGTAGTACCAGGTCAGATACGAGAAATATGCCTGCTGCTTCACGAACTCAAAGGACCCAAAGAACAGTCCATACCCCAGTGATTCCTTACCCCCCCATTAGCCCCCCGTCCCCCGCCCCGGGTTTGTAGCACATACCTTCAAAAAACTCAACGTGTACCCCGAAAACACGCCCGCCACCCCGATCTCGCCGAGCTTGTGCTTGCTGTAGTGGTAGATACTCTTATAGCCCCCCTCCAGCATCTCCGCGACATTAAACCTGACCACCAACGCATCCAGCGGCGCCGCAACAATACTCTGTACGCTCCCCGCCACGAACCCGGCGCCAAAACACGCCCCGAACCCCGGCGGCGGGTACACACGCTTTGTGCGCTGCCCGCTGGGCTCGTGCAGACCCGCCAGCGTCTGTAGGTACGTGGTGTAGAGGATCGCGCCGACGGTGGCGTTCGCGAGCATCGGTGGGAGGACCTGCCGGGGGATGAAGCCCCAGCCGTAGTGGCGCACCGCGTTGACAAGGAGACCGGGAGTGGTGTGTGCGAACGACCAGCCGGCGTTCGCGGCGACGGCGGGCTTGATCGCGCGGGCTACTTGCTATCTAGGTTTTAGTGGGACCCGAGAGGGGAGGAGGGAGGGGGGGAACCATGTAGTCCACGCGCATGCGGAAGAAGGCCTTCACCGGCGCGCGGAAGTAGAATGCGACGAGCTGTGTTCCGAGGGCGCGGGCGCCGGCCGCCGAGGACCCCTGCAGGACGTGCTGTGATTTCGTCTTGCGCGTATCATTGTCCTGGGGGTGGGCGGAGGAGGAGGAGGTGGGCATGGTGGGTATACATGTGGGGTTGGGGGGGATCTCGGGGGACAATGAGGCTGAGAATAATTCTCGGAAGATCCCGTATGAAGCCCAGGGACTTGAGCCGCACTAGTAGCGGGCTGGCGCTTAGGGTAGGCTAAGCGCCAGAGGGTTTGAAACGTTCTGCAGGCGAAGGGGCTAGATATAGAACCTGGGGTTTCTTATTGAAGGAGAGTGCGAGGGTTAGGGGTCCAGAGCCATCCAGTTCAGGGACCACGTCTTCCTCCCCAGCCCATACTGTCATTCGTTCGTTTAACAGCGCTCCTGGGAATGCCATCCCATCTCATTTCTATCCATTCCGCCATATAATCCCTTGGGCAGGCCCAGCACTATTACCTTACGTACTTATACCAGCATGTCAACCGAGCGCCAGCCAGAGCTCCGCCGTCTAGACGCCTCCAAGCTACAAGAACATGACGTGTTCGAATACTTCCACCTCGCAAACCCTCTCGTCAAGCGCTACGGCTTCCAGAGCTACCTGATCCCGCCATTCGAACCACCAGAAACCCAAACCCTCGGCGACGATAAGCTATCCGACTGGCTGGGTACGTCCCCCGAATCCGGGGGGGTATATATCGCTCTGGCTAATTGCCTGCAGCAGAAGGCCTTTCCGTCTGCCAATACGCAGAGGACTCCATGTGCGGTACCCAAACCAAGCTGATCCTCCTCGACGTATTGGCGAGGCTCTCGAAACACTCCTTTCTTCAGATCCCAAAACTCCAGCCGGTTTCGGAGACGGTGTTCTCGCGAGTGTGTCGGGACGACTCCAAGAGGGATGTCAAAATCTTTGGCCGCCCGGATATGGTCGTGGGGTACAACGAGGCGGAGATACTGTTAGCTGTGGTCCAGGTCAAGCCTTGCGAATTCTTTGCGGTCCTCGAGAACGCGTATCCACAGCTGCTGGCGTATCTTGGTAAGCGCATCCTACCATACAGAGTGCAGTCCTAACGAACAAAAAGGAATGATGCATCTTGCAAGAAAGGAGACGGGGAGGACAAAGGCGGCTGTGTATGGGATTTATTCGGATGGTCAACACTACCGCTTTCTCTGCGTAGACGAGGATTCTATAGTTCACCGCTCGGAGGTGTTGGATATTGTCCATAGTTTGCCCGAGATCTTCAGGTTCGTTTACCGCATCATCGAGGCAAATCAGTGTTCGCCTGCTCAACTGCTGGCTGAGCGTCTCGCTGCTATGGGCTGCTGAATTTGTGGTCGTGGAGTGGTGTCTAAACGTCGGTTCGTAGGCCACTCACTCTGGCCGGGATAATTTGAAGTGGGCGGGTTAATAAGGAATACCTAGAGGTTACTGGTTTATAAATCGACACATGTCTCGGCTGATGGTTATAGTCATACTCAGTTCTCTATTTCTTGGGCGTTCTCTCGGTGTTCATTGCTAGTAATTCAGCGGCATAAATATGGTCTATCTGCATACTTCCTCAAGTTGGTTTCCGAGTGATACTTGCAGATTCGGGGTTCTGTTGGTGGAACCAAAGCCGTCCCGGAGAATGCCTCGGGCACCCGGACATACCCCGCTATGCACCCGGCACTGGGGCTCGGAGAAACCGCAAAGCCACCGCCTTATAGCCCCGAAGGTGGAGTGGTAAAGCACGTGGCTGGTGTTCCTCCGAGCCTCAGTACCGAGCTCGTCATGTAGTACCTACACACACTCTCCACAAAAAACGCATCGGAATCGCACCCCCCATGACAAATAGCATTTCTAGATCAATTGTGTCACCACTATATTCAAGCCCATAAAGCACTCAGCACTCCCCAAATTCACCTCGCCACCATTACAACCCCATCACTCGCACTCACAATGTCCGCCGTCCGCATCCCAACCACGACCTTCTCCAACGGCACCACAATCCCAACCCTAGGCTACGGCTCCGGCACAGCCTGGTACCGCACCCCCTCCTCCACCCTAGACCGCACCCTAGTCGACACCATCAAGACCGCCCTAAGCCTCGGCTACCGCCACCTCGACGGCGCCGAAACCTACAACAACGAAAAAGAGCTCGGGGTAGCAATCCGCGAATCCGGGATCCCGCGGTCCGAGCTCTTCATCACCACCAAAGTCTCCCCCTCCCCCCTCCCCCAGGGTTTCCCAACTAACAAAAGCCAGCTGTGGCCAAGCGTCAACGACCCCATCGGCCGCTTCCACCTCTCCCTCCAGAACCTCGGCGTGGAATACATCGACCTCTACCTCCTCCACTGCCCCTTCTTCACCGACGCAACGCACGGCACCAACCCGGGCAAGGTGTGGACGGACCTCGAAACGCTGCACGCCGCGGGCCTCGCCAAGGCAATCGGAGTTTCGAACTTCAACGGCCCGCAGCTATCGGAGCTCCTCCGCGTCGCGACGGTGAAGCCCGTGACGAACCAGGTCGAGCTGCACCCGTACTGCTACGACCAAGCACTGCACTCACTATGCAGCAGCTCAGGCGTCGTGCTAACTGCGTACGGGCCGCTGAGCCCGATCGTGCGGTTCTCGGGCGGGCCTGTGGACGCGGTTGTGGACGCTGCTGCGGCACGACACGGGAAGAGCCCCGAGCAGGTGCTGCTGAAGTGGGGGGTGCAGAAGGGGTTTGTCGTTGTGACTACGACCAGTAAAGAGGGGCGGATGCGAGAGTTTGCGCAGCTGGACGGGTGGGAGCTGGAGGAGGGCGAGGTTGACGAGATAACCCGGGTGGGCGCTACGCATCATAGACGGAAGTTCTGGCAGAAGCAGTATGGGGAGAAGCTGTAGGCGTGTGGCAGTGCGAGTGGAGAATGCGGGTAGAGAAAATGGCGAGAGCTGGGCACCGGGTGATAAATGATGAACCGGAACGGGTACATTCCATATCTACTCGATGAATGTACCCGGCAAAGCGACTTATCGTCGCGCCAACAAGGAAGATTCGCTTATCTATCATCCGAATCTCAATCTAGAACGTGTATGGCATCCTCGGCAAATATGATTTGCCAGAATCAAACTCTTGAAGCTCAGAATTGCAGCGGACATAAACGGCCCGCAATGCCCCGCGACACTATCGAGATACAGAATTTTTTACCCTCACTCTAACTCTAGAGCACGTGAAAGGGAAAGGAAAATAGTAGCCGGAGGTAGCCAGCCCAAAAATGACCCATGCAGGATACCCGAAGGTGACCTCTGATAAATAAAAAAGGCAAGACATTCTTGCGTTTTGAATAGTAAAGATTTTTCAAAGGCAACGGACAAAGGACCCATACCGTGTAGAAGGACTGCGCACAACTAGATGCTACAAGAAATAATGAAATAAAGAAATAGGTATGGTGGTAGGGCAACAGAACCTCAAAGCCGCAAGAGAACAAACAATCTGAGAATATCGGGCAGGTGGGTGGTTCGTGACAATAAAACAGCAAAAAGGAAAACAAAACTCCAGTTCCCATCTAAACATCGTCTCCATCGTCCAGCCGTCTATAGTCCCCTCCTTCTGTCTCCGACTTCCCCCCAAACATACCCTTGAACAAACCGGCCACCCCGCCAACGTTCTTCCTTGCTTGTGGTGGTGGTGATCTAGGTTTCGCAATATCTGGCGGGTTGATGTTGATGTCGAGTGATGGTACGGGACTGCCGGTTCGGCTGGGGTGCAGTAACGACCGGGCAGTGGCAGGAGTAGCAACAACAGTTTGGTCACCGAATACAGTATCCTAGAAGCATTCATTAGTCATATAGAGTTCACAGAGCGCATTGGGAGGCCATACCATGTCTTCAAGCATAACTCCCTTCGTCTCCGGGTAGCAAAAGTACACAACGACAAAACTGCAAGCGCAGAAAAAAGCGTGGACCAAATACAGACGCCATTTAATCCACTCCTGCAGAATCGGCGTCATCATTCCGACAAGCCAGTTGAACGCCCAGTTGGTTGCTGTCGAAACGGAAGCTCCCTTTGCCCGGATACTTAAAGGCATAATCTCGGGCGGGTAGAGCCATGGGATAGGTCCCCAAGAGTATCCAAAGAAAGCATTATAGATGATGACGAAGACGACAACCATGTGAGGAGTATATGAAACGTCGATAAACATCCAGTACGAGATTGTCGACAGAGCAAGGCACATGATAACTGCGCCGGAAAGCAAGATCGGCCTTCGGCCCCATCGATCTACCAACCACCATGGCGGAAGAGTGCTAGCAATGTAGATCAGACCGTTGATACCTGTCATGAGGATTGCATCACGGCCACGCCAGCCTGCCTGCTCGAACACCATGGGGGCCTAAATCGAACATATATGAGTATCCATGAGCGGTATGGTTGGGAAAGGATCGGCTTTACATAGTACGAGATGACGTTGATTCCATTCAACTGTGCAAATGCTTGGGCTGACATGGCAATCAAGAGGCGCTTTTTGTAACGAGACCACATCTCGGGGTATGATCTTTCGCCCTCTGCCCGCTGTAGCAGAACATTCAACTTGATTTCGCGGAACTCTTCCCTTGCGCGCTCGTTGTGGACGTCCCCACCTCCATGAAGATTTGCCAACACTACAATACCTTCCTCGTCGTGGTCGTTGTCGAGAAGCCATCTGTAACAGGTTTAGCCTATAGTAATTACTTGGTATAGCGAGAAACTCCGCGAATCATAGTACCTTGGGGATTCGCAGATTATCAGAGATCCCAACGCAAGAAATGCCCCCATAAGGCACTGCATGAACAGAGGAAGGCGCCACGCATAATGGCTTTCAATGTAGCTGCAGAAATAGTCTACCCAAACACTGGTGGCATATCCCACGATATTACCAGTGAACTCAACGCAGGCCAGCTGTCCGCGGTTGTGTGGAGGCGAGATCTCCGATTGATAGACTGGTACGATAGTGGAAAGGCAGCCGACACCCACACCAGCAATGATACGGCCCAGGATCAGCATAGCCATTCCATTTGAAAATGCTTGGAGTGCTCCTCCAACAACAAAGATCATAGAACCATAGAGGATCGTTTTCCGCCTGCCGATAATGTCTCCAACTCGACCGACTATGAGAGATGATGCAAAAGCTCCTACCTCTAGGATAGCCACCATCGTTCCAATCTGCGCCCGTGTAGGTTGATTGAAATAGTCTTTGAAGTAGACACCTCTAAATTCATGTTAGCACAGGAGCGAATAGAAAAAGTTTTCAAACATACGTGATGATTCCCGACATAACGCCTTGATCATATCCAAAAAGAAAAACGCCTAAACTCACGAATACGCTTGTGAAATATCTGCATCGTGTACAATTAGCGCTGAACGCGTAGTCCAAGCTCACAAGAAAGAACATACAATAATGGTTTCCCGGTAAGGCCATGAATGGCCGTACCGTTTCGTCCACCCACCATGATTCTAGCTATGTACCGTTCGAAGCAGCCTACCGTGCGTCGAGTAGGAGTAGGAATGTGGATTTTAAGGTCGTTTGGAGAGTCGTGTTTCCGTTCCTTTTCTTGGTGAGACGCTGAATCTTGGCTATAACGGACTTTTCGGGTCTTAGAACCAGAGTGGCGGCTGATGTGGTCGTCTTCTAGATCTTCGCGGAACTGGCTGGGCCTAACTTTAGGCTTCTCGGGTATGTCGCCAGTCTCGCTCGGAGCACTCCAGAGGGAGAAGTCGGAATCGGCGGAGGCGACAGACGACGACCTCGAAGGACGAGAGTTGCCGTGACGGAAGCTATCCCGGGTGGCTCTGGGTAGAAGTGACTCGGAGTGTTCGTCTTGTTGTGATGTTATAGGACGGAGGGGGATGTCGGGGTTAGAGTTTGAGGAAGAAATGGTGAATGGTATTGTGCGGCTGGAGCACAGCCAGTGTATTCAAAGGTTGAGAGGTCCAGGACGCCGATGGGTCCTCGGGATAGGTACCGTGACGGGAAAAGGGTGGTGCGTGATGTGTTCGATGCAGCTGGGGTGGAGTAGTGCCGCCGCAGTCGATGTCGGGGGGCAGCTCGCGTGAGGAGCGTGTTACGGGTTGAAAGGAACTCTCCCCTTCACGAGACCAGAGTAGTTGATGGAGGGTCGGAAGTCAGAGTCAAAAGTGGTACCCTCCTTTCGTATCCCTGTGAGTGTGATAGAATGGCTGTCTCTACGAAATAATCCACAAACTTGGTGGCTGAGCGATGAACAGAGACACCCGATATCTACGCGCAGTCTGGTCTGCACGGCGAACAAATCCTGGTGTTTCGGGTTCAAAGAAACGACTCAAAAAATGTTGGCGACTGGTGAAAATATGACTGGCAACGTGTCAAATGCACAAATCGCTGGGGATAGTGGATAACTGTATGGATATGGAACAGCCGAAGTGGATGCAGGCGGTAAATGTAGATTGGATGCTGATTTTCAGAATGTAGTGGTACCGGTAGATATTGCGGGAGTGGATGCGAGATTGGGCGAGAAGGCTAACTGATCGCTCTGTACTGTTGTTGCGGTAGCTGCTGTGTCGATGGTGTTGAAGTTCAAGAAAAGATAGGAGATATCTCTAGCTGGAGATGAGTTTCAGCCCTGCTGCTCCCGACGGTTCCTTGCTTGGCTCCTATATCTCTCTGACCCTTATACCGCTACATTTTCTACATCTGCTCCCAAACAAGTCCTCGCCTTCAGACGTACGTAGGACACAGTCGAGATCCTAAAAACATGCAACCCTGCGCCATGCTAGTAGCCGCGACTCCGCACTCCGCACTCCGCACTCCGCAGATCCAAGATATTAAAATGTGAGATTTCGGATGTTCTGCACATCATGTGATACATGTCTTGAATTTCTGGCCATAGAATTGTTCAGAACAAATCTGGTGACCGGAAAGCATTTAGGAAGGCTCGGCTGTAGTACGAGGGTCTGCTGGTGTCTACAGTTGAACGGTGACCATAAAGGAGGATGGCATTTGCAGAAAACACGACAGGGATCCAGGCCCCCCACGGAACAACTTTTTCGAGTGTTGACACTGGCACCCCGCCCCCGTACATAGCGCTATCCCGAATGGATTGCGGACAGGCTCGTGCCGGGATAGACCCGACAGATGGAAGAGTGAAATATTTGCACGCTTCGAGGAAGGAGTGTATTTGTACCATACCCCACGATTGATAGTTAATGACCGAGCTGCTTTCCATCAGTGACCGAAGAATCAGACTTGCTTCGTTATCTCCGTTACAATGCATCAACGACGGATCCAGAAGTCTTGACTCTGGTCCTCATTCGGGGTGTGGGCATGATATTCGGAAGCCAAGCGTCAGTCAGGTCGTACTGTGAGCATGAATGCGCAGATTGATATCCCGCCTTGGAACTGGGTCCGTTCTATTCACCTAAACTCAGCTCTATTACAACTGCACAGATACGCATGTCCGCCAGATACTCAATCGCACCATCCGAGAACCCTAGCCTAGGTGAATTTGCGATTACTGTACGAGTGATAAAGATATAAGTCCAGTAACAATCGACTAACTGGAACGGGTGATATCTCATGCACCGATGACGTAATATGGGATTGGATTAAAGTTTGACTAGTAAGTGCGGGGAGAATACTGGTAGTTTGTTTTTGTTGATAGCTCACGGAAAATAGCCACCTAGGTACCTACCGACGATTCCGATGGTACCGGCGGGCCTTTCACCATGGCACACAGCTTGTACGCACTCTTTCTGTAGAGTACAGCATGCGAACGGACGCTTCACAACCAGTATCTATCTCAGCAAATGCGCCGATACAATTGGTGCTTTTGAAAAGAAAGAAGATGTCGGCAGGTAGCTTCTGTTTTGGGGTAGATTCAGCGTTGTGATTTTTGCAGGATACGTTTATTCGGTATATTACATGCACCCCCTCACTTTGCCCGCTGCCTACTTAAGGTACTAAGGCCACACTCTTTTCCTACCAACAGTGAGCTCTGATTCGTAGAAGTGGTAGAAGGTGCGCTTAAGTACTTTAGCGGTTAATACCAGGTAGTACCTATGATGAGACCAGTACTCAATGTTGATAATAGTCTGCTGCTGCAGGTTACTCACTAAGAGTCAGCATTGCTTGGGTTTCAGTACATAAGTTACTTCGCATTTACTCCAAGCATCTACCCTCTTCCAGATGTTCATCAAGCTGCATGCCTTCACCGCGTGAGACCTGGTGATTGTAAGCTGGAATAGCACTACCACCATCTGTCTGTTCCTGCATATTTAGTCATTAACAATGGTAGAAATCCACCGAAGCCAAATTGCTGCGCTCAGACTTGAAACAAAACTCTCTTTGATATCTCAAGACCGGGTTTCTAATCGAAGAGTATCTCTCAATTCTGATACTTACAGAACGATACTAAGTCGGATTTGATGTTTTGATGGTAAGATTCCACATGTAGCTCACCACACAAACCCGTGGCCTGGTCACTTCGCCACGGTTTTGGCTCTGTACATTGTGTCTGGTGGTTGCTGTAGCATGCTCCATATGTCTAGTCTAAAGTACTTTGTAGGTATTGAAGTTGTCTTTGAAGTCATCCTCATCCACCGGAATGGTTGCAGAGTCCCAAAACGCAAATGGGCACTCAGCCCGTACATCGTGAAAATTGAGAGTGGTTGTTCTAACTCTCGAGTGGGTAAGCTTCAACACGGAGGTGTCGAAAATTTTAAGCAGCTGTCGTGAGATGTTGACAAATGTGGATATGGCCCTTAGGTTTCTCAAACTTAAGGTACCTACTGCTAGGTATGGTGCCTGTTGATATATCGAGCCATATGATGAGGGATAGTTACAGCGCAAGCGCTTCATTTTGCTCATGACCCGTGCAGGAGTACCTCAGCTTTCAAAGGAAGAACACCACTATTCCACTATGATGTTGCTTCTAGAAAATTAAAACGAGACGAGTTCTTAGCAGAGCCCAGGACGTCTCCTCTCGCGGTGCTTTTTAATCGATATCTTTCGGCCGAGCCGTATCGTGTCATATGTCGTCACTCATCGAGTCCCAGGTTGTCCCAGAACTTTTCAAAAAACGTCCCAAGATATCTCGTCCAGAAGTTGTTGGCGTCATCGGCTTCAGACTCAATCCCGAACGTCGGATACACATACCTCACATTAATCGCCACGCCAGTCCGTTTGACTGCACGGACAGAGTATCCGGAATACCTCCCGAGTGATGTACTGTGAGATATTGCTATCCCTCACTTCCAGTGGAAGCACCTTGACGTACTCATGTCGCCGAAAACTCTGTAGGGAGAACTCATACGGCATTTCCATGGTATAAATTTTTTTACCTTGCTCGCCGTCGCTCGTGCCCTGTGACGCATGTGATCACCGGAAACCCCTGGTTTCGATTCTTTATGCAGCCAAATCGCAATTCAAATCTGATGCCAATTTATTTTAGTGTGAAACAGGGCTTCAACCCCTTTTGGTTCGCAAATCCCACCTACAAACATCCACAGTCACTCGCACCTTAAATTGAATCGTCTTTCCGTGAGGTTAGAGGTTATGACCAACTATGGAAAGTACGGTTACCCTCAATATGCTTGCTTCAGTCTATCTTGAAGAGCTCTCTAAACTCCCTTCACTATTATTCAGTACTTCAGATCCAACACGGGGGTTGTCATCTTCCGTCCTCTCCTTGCCGGGGATGGAAATGTGTTGCCATTGGTGTTGTTTCTCTGTGGTATTCCAGTTCTGAAAAGTCCCCTACGTCCCAATAACTCATCAAGACACGGTCAATCAGTTTGCCGTAGAGTACAGGCTGAACTGATACGCCAGGGGTTCTGTCAAGATGAGTGCTTCGTTCCGTTTGCAGAGGTTGAATTGCTTCTTTGGCTGCCTCTGGTGCCCCACGGTTACCGATTGGGAGCAGATACAACCATGGATATATCACATATAACCGCAGTAAAAGACTGAAAAGACCTCAACCGGCGTCCAATGCAGCAAAGCGCCGAACTGAGTGAAGCTACTGTGACTCATATTATAGAGTAGGATAAATATTATTCAAACAAAGCCCACTTCCCACTTATCTCACCGTACTTCACATCCAGAGAAACCATTGACAGAGTCCTGAACGTTCAAGTAGGTAGGTAAACTAAGTTTCATCGGTGTTATTTCATTCATTAAAGACATTACAGTTTCCCGGCATGCAAAAGGCAGAGGAACCCCGCGAGCACTGTGTAATGTGCAATAAGGCCGCCGAACTCCGGTGTTCGAAATGTTCCGCGCAGTGGTACTGTGGGAAGAAATGCCAGAAGGAAGACTGGCCTGTCCACAAAATACTCTGTCCCCAGCGCCAGATTTTTCAAACGCGTCACAGCCAAAATGTCCGACGAGGGATTCTGTTCCCCGAAAACGAAGCAACCGTCAAGTTCATCTGGGTGCCTGTAGAATGGGTTCGAGACGACGACAGCGGTGGATTCGAAAGTCCACAACTGGAGAACTATTTCGGTAGGGGCGATAACGGCTCGACCATGACGTACAACTATAATCCTGTTCGATCTCGAACTCTGAAGGAACACATAGACATTCGACATCGAGATAGCTTTCTTATTGATGGATCAAAGCTGAATCAAAGCGTTCTTGCTGCTACAAAGGGTACGGCCAGCCACACATGGTGCGGACCACTTGTTGTCTTGAAGCACAAGGCCGGCGGAATGGATCCCTCGTATTATACCGATATCGACATGAGCGATTTTAGAGATGTGGTGGATTATCTGATTGCGTATGGGAGGAAGTCGACTACGGAAACGCTCTCAGAAATGCTCAAAGACACCACCTTGGTAGTCCCAACTGCACGAGAATGTGTGGCGCTTCGCGAACCGGAACCCTCTACAACTCCCAGAACGACAATCAAAGGTGTAAGAATCAACTGTCGCGGCGACATCAAGTCCAAACGCAAGAAGTTCGAGTTAGTGGAATTGCCAATTGACCACCGCAAAGACCGTCACACTATACCAGCTATATCAACACGGGTTGGTATGTCTCTGCAGGTCAAGAAAATTCCACCCCCAGCTTCCTCAAGGAAGGGCGAATTCTCGCTGGAAAACCAAGCAGTCACATTCTTATATCTTGATGACAACCCCAACAGCACGCAATGGGGATGGGCTCCGATGGAATGGCAGAGTGGGGTAGGCAGTGTGGTCGTTGCTCGTGCTGATGGCGAGGACTTGTTTCCCCAGCATGTCGAGGCCCTGTGTCATTTCTGTCAGTTTGTTTTGCAGCCCTTATTTGAGGATTCGATGGGAGCGGGGATGGGGCCCGAGGATATTGGTAAAGAGGAGGTCTTGTATAGGATGTCTGCGAAATCTTTTGAATTGTTTTTCAGTGGATGGGAGTCATATAAGAGGAGTATTGACTCCAAGTGGATCGTGGGCATTCCCTACCCTAAAATTACCTGTCCGCCCGAGAAGGTCAGAGGTTTGCGAGAAAATTTCCATACTCTCTCTCGGTTTTTGTGAGTTGGTGTTTGGTGGTAGTAGCGGCTGTTTGTAGCGGGGTTTTGTTGGCCATAATTGGCAGCCTTTCCATTTGAATGATTCTAGCACAATTATCAATTATCGGTAGCCTTGGTGGAAGGAAAGAAACTCGTTTCTGATGTCCCGAAAATATATCTTTTCTTGTGTTGTGGTCGTCATCGGTTCGGCGCTTCAGCCCATGAAAATGGATTTCTAACGTCGGAAATTGATTGGCCAGAACAACTACACTCTTGACCCGCCGCGGATGCCGGGATCTGTCGCCTCAACCTCATCGATCCACTAAAGTCCGTTCCCCGACCTCAATTGCTCTCCACTCGACTCTACCCGCCACCGCCCTTGTCCTTTCCTTTTGTCCATCTGCAACCTACACACGATGATGCGACATGGGATACTACGGGGCCTGAAGCCCACAGCTAGAGGCCTTGTCAATGTTACAACCCGGAGAGCATTCACATCCACACCACGAGTCGCCGCCGAGGTCGAGATCACCATCGATGGCAAGAAGGTCAAGATTGAGCAAGGTGCAGCTCTTATTCAGGCTTGCGAGAAGGCCGGCATCACTATCCCCCGGTACTGCTACCATGTACGTTGGTCTTAATATCCCTCAATGGCTATACTTGCCCCTCTAACATAATATGTAGGAAAAACTTATGATCGCCGGAAATTGTCGTATGTGCTTGGTTGAGGTCGAGAGGGCGCCCAAACCTGTGGCGTCTTGCGCATGGTAATGGGCAGTTTTTCCTATTACGACTTTCCATGTACCTAATTGGTCACAGGCCTGTCCAACCCGGTATGGTCGTAAAGACCAATTCGCCCTTAGTACACAAGGCCCGCGAGGGAGTGATGGAGTTTCTATTAGCAAATCACCCATTGGACTGTCCAGTTTGTGACCAGGGAGGTGAATGTGATCTTCAGGACCAGTCGATGCGATACGGAGCGGACCGTGGCCGTTTCCACGAGATTACCGGAAAGCGTGCGGTTGAGGACAAGAACATCGGACCACTCGTTAAGACATCTATGAACCGTTGTATCCACTGCACTCGTTGTATTCGATTCGCCAACGACATTGCTGGTGCACCGGAATTCGGCTCCACGGGACGCGGAAACGATATGCAGATTGGTACCTATCTCGAGAGAAATCTTGACTCTGAACTTTCCGGAAACGTCATTGACCTCTGCCCTGTCGGTGCATTGACTTCTAAACCTTACGCTTTCCGCGCGAGGCCGTGGGAGCTCAGGGGTTTTGAATCTATTGATGTTCTAGACGCACTTGGATCCAACATCCGGGTTGATGCTAGAGGAATAGAGGTCATGCGTATTCTTCCCCGACTGAACGAAGATGTCAACGAGGAATGGATTAACGACAAGTCTCGATTTGCGTGCGATGGATTGAGGACACAGCGACTGACTACACCATTAATCCGAAAGAATGATCGATTTCTCCCCGCCACTTGGGAGCAAGCTTTAGCCGAAATCTCTTCAGCATACACAAAGTTGGCGCCTAAGGGTGACGAGTTCAAAGCTATTGCCGGCCATCTCGTCGAAGCAGAGTCGTTAGTTGCACTGAAGGATTTGATGAATAAGCTTGGATCGGAGAACCTTGCACTTGATCAACCCAATGGCAGTCAGCCACCAGCACACGGTGTCGACGTTCGCTCTAACTATCTCTTCAACTCCCGAATCTATGGAGTCGAAGATGCGGATGCCATTCTGTTGGTCGGCACCAACCCCCGTCACGAGGCTGCAGTGCTGAACGCCAGAATCCGGAAGCAGTGGCTGCGCTCTCCGCTGGAGGTAGGACTTGTTGGTGAGCCTTTTGAGGGCACTTTTGAGTATGAGCACTTTGGTGCCGACGCAGCTGCCCTCCAGAGGACTTTGGCTGGACCTTTTGGAAAGAAGCTGTTGACTGCCGAGAGACCCATGATCATCATGGGCAGTGGTGTCACGGAGCACGCTGATGCAAAGGCGATGTATGAGATTGTTGGTCAATTCTTGGATAAGAATGCCTCTAAGTTTACGACGTCCGAGTGGAACGGTTACAACGTCTTGCAGCGGGTATACTCCTATTCTAGGCCACTATTTGGAATAATTGCTAACCATCCACAGGCTGCGTCGCGTGGTGCCGCGTTCGACATCGGTTTCGTTCCTCCTTCCCCCGCCACCTCGCAGACTACTCCCAAGATGATTTGGCTCCTCGGAGCAGACGAGATTACGCCTGCCGATATCCCCAAGAGCGCTTTTGTCATCTACCAAGGCCACCATGGTGACCAAGGTGCACAATATGCAGATGTTGTCCTCCCTGGTGCTGCATACACCGAGAAGTCCGGAACCTACGTAAACACCGAAGGCCGAGTACAGCTCACCCGTGCAGCAACAGGTCTTCCCGGCGTAGCCCGTGAGGACTGGAAGATTATCCGTGCTGCATCCGAGTTCCTTGGGGCTACATTGCCGTACAGCAACCTCCCACAGCTGCGGTACCGAATGCAGGAGATCTCACCAGCGTTGACACGATACGACATTGTTGAGCCGGCGAGTGCGAGCATGAGTGCGCTTGGAAACAAGGTACAGCTGTTGGATGCGAACAAGGGAAGCAAGCCAACAAATGCGCCTTTGACCAAGGTTATTGAGAACTTCTACTTTACGGATGCTATTTCGAGGAGCAGTGCTACGATGGGTAGGTGTTCGGCGGCGAAGATGCAGAAGGAGGGTGTCGAGGCTGATCCTTCGGGAGGCGAGGCGGCGTATGTGGCTAGTGGGTGAATATAGGGTAGGCGTGGGGCGTGGTAGATATTTTGTTATTCGTTTGCATTGACCTAAAGTCCTTATTTTCCTTTGTTCTGGTGTCTTTTTTCCCAGTGTTCTGATGCACAAAAGGTGTGGTTTTGATTGTGTGGTGTAATATAAAACACGAAGCGCACATCTTTCCCTACATATTAAGTAGCTGTAGATGATACAGAAGAGCTGTGATTGATGATGACTATTCCATCCTCAGCTCATTTGAAGTTTGAAGGAGGTTGCTAGAGACCACCAGCTTAAACCTCCGTCGAAAGCACCGATCTATGGAAACGTAAATTGGTACAAAAAACCTTAAATTGGAATGCCATCGGATCTGTATAAACTGGACTAGATGTTCAAAGTTGGAGACTTCGTTCATATTGCTTATGACTAGATTTTTATGCGATATGGAGAATAAAAGCATCACACCAACACAAAACTTTTCCTTCCGAACAACATCTCCGAACATATCCATGGTCAAGTTACCTACTTACTTAAGTAGGTACTCCATACGCAGCGAGCCATTTATTTAGCATCAACTTTCGCAATGTAAGAGATCAAATCCAGCACACGTCTCGAGTAGCCCCTGTATTCATCAGCAATCGTCTTCCTTCCCTACAACACCAAAAACGTACCATTCATTATCGTACCACGAAACCAACTTCACAAAGTTCGGGTTCAACGCAATACCAGCAGTAGCGTCAAAGATGCTGCTCGCCTCATTACCGTTGAGATCACTCGACACCAACGCGTCCTCGGAATATTCCATGATGCCTTTCATGGGCCCGTCGGCAGCAGCCTTGACCGCCTTCTTAATCTCGTCGTAACTCGCACCCTTCTCCAACCTCACTGTCAAATCGACTACAGAGACGTTCTTGGTTGGAACCCGCATTGCCATGCCGGTGAGCTTGCCGTTGAGGTCGGGGATGACCTTACCCACAGCCTTTGCAGCGCCGGTGGAGGAGGGAATGATGTTGGCAGCTGCTGTGCGGCCGCCGCGCCAGTCCTTGGCCGAAGGACCGTCGACCGTCTTTTGGGTCGCTGTGTAGGAGTGCACGGTTGTCATAAGGCCCTCTACAATGCCGAACTTGTCGTTAATGATCTTTGCCAGTGGTGCTAGGCAGTTTGTAGTGCAGGAAGCATTGGAGAGGATTTCAATGTCTTTGGTGTATTTGTCGAGGTTGACGCCGCAGACAAACATGGGAGCGTCCGCCTTTGGTGCATCAGTATCTATTCCTGCCTCGAAGTGGGAGGATATGTACCGAAGGAGCAGAGATGACGACTTTCTTAGCACCGCCCTTGAGATGAGCTTTGCACTTCTCGGTGGTGGTGAAGACACCCGTGGACTCGACGATGTACTCGGCACCAGAGTCTTTCCAGGGGATGTTGGCAGGATCACGCTCTTGGTACATCTTGATGATTTTTTTGTTGACGACTAGATCTTTTCCTTTGACTTCGATTGTGCCCTTGAAGACTCCATGTGTAGAATCGTATTTGAGCATGTAGGCCTGAGAATGTTAGGAAATGCTAGGTTAGCTAAGGGAGGAAGTACGGACAGAATATTCCGCGTCTATGAAGGGGTCGTTGACGGCGACGATGTGTATATCCTCATGTTCGATTCTGTGAATGATATTAACACTTGAACGACCAAAACGAATAATTATCGAGGCTTAGGTCCACTAGAGAGACTTCTACCATGAGTTCAAACTCAGAGACTCACGCATTTCGAAAGACCTGGTGATTTTGGAATTTACTATCGGTTTCATTTCTCTGGACAAGCTCAAGCTGTAACTGGTGAGATACGTACGATGCGACCAATACGTCCGAAACCACTTGGATAGACGGTTAGCAATTGAATCAAAGGAGCCAGGATCTGAGGAAACTTGCTTGATTCCAACTTTGACGACCATTTTGGATTGTTGTGTTCTTTAGAGAATCAGCCACAGCTTAAATATCAACAACGTTAAGTAGGTTGTTCACATATAAATATAGTAGGCGAGTAAGTTCTATTTTCAATTACGGTGGAGAAGGATGAACTGCGGCATCTGCAGGCCGTGGAGGGCACTGTTATATATCCCATGGTGGTCTGGGCGAGCCTTTCGTCACTCTATCTTCACCAAGCATACGTAATTGGGAGAGCATTTAGGTTGGGTGCCACAACTTATGCTTGCGGAAAGAATCTCCGTCAACGCGCTCCACACTTTTCACAATTCTGAAGCCGAACAGGTGTTGTAAATGTAGGAGGCCTACGTCATTACAATGGCCTGATGTGGAAGCCGTGTCAATCCAGGTCGAATGTTTATCTGCCTAGGTAGGTGTGATAATGTTCAAGACGAAGTCGATATCAATGTTCCCCGGCCGAATCACTCCAGGCATCTTGCATGTCGATCACTGCAGCTCTGCAAGTGCATGTCGTCGGTTATCGTGGTGAAATGGAAGCAAATGTTTGAGGTACAAAGGCATTGTTGCGGAATGCTACGGACCAATAGGAAGGCCAGCAGGAAAAAACGCTTGTACGCTGAGGGAAACTCGGTACCACATCGACGACTCCATCATACCACACATTTCGGACCCACCAACCAAACTTCAGACTTTCCACCACTCTGGGTACCGTCTTACCTCTCCACTCACTCCTCTTTGGTTTGACTCTACCACCACTACACCGTCACAATGTCTATGCTGCGCTCCTCGGTACTAAGGGCTAGCCGAATCGCTCCGTCCACTTCCTCCGCCTCGGTCTTCGCCGTCCAGTCGCGCAACAACGGATCCTATGCCGTCTCCAATGTCACCCTTGCCGATATCGAGAAGCGATGGGAAGCTATGCCCCCCGCCGAGCAGGCCGAGTTGTGGATGCAATTGAGGGACCGGATGAAGGGATCATGGAGCGAATTGACTGCGCAAGAGAAGAAGGCTTGTATGTTGGATCTTGATGTTTCTCAGATACAAGCCTAGAACTTCCCCGCTGATGCAATGCGTACTGCAGCGTACTGGATCGCTTTCGGTCCTCACGGTCCCCGTGCTGTTCCTCCTCCGGGAGAGAACTCTAAGGTCCTCCTCTACACCATGCTCGGTGTCGGCGTCTCCTTCGCTGCCTTCTACGCCATCCGTCTCGCCGGCAGACCTGCCCCCAAGACCATGACCAAGGAATGGCAGGAGGCTTCGAACGAGTACTTGAAGGCACAGAACATCGAGCCCATCACTGGTGTCTCTTCCGAAGGTTACAGCGGTCCCGGCATGGTTCAAAGCAAATAAATAATCCTCCGAACCGATTTCCTGTCACGATAGACGGTGGAGGGTATTGGGGATGGGAAAAGGGGCGTTGTATTTATGGGTTGCAAACCGGAGTCGATAGACATCTCTGGTTGGTGATAGTGGGGAGTGTGGGTAGGTATGGGCATGGTTATCAGGTAGGTAGGGCTTGCAGAATATTGTGTACAACGCAATCAATTGTTTCAATTGTAAAGTCAATTACCGCTCTCCTTGGTGCCCCTCTTTTCTGTGGAGTCTACGTGCCCATCGTATCTTTCATTTGTCAAAAAGCGTTGTTTGATATATTTGTGGGTGAACTGGCAATACTGTAAATATCTGTGAAGTTCGTATCTTTCCTGTTGCGACTTGCGGGTCACAATTTAAGTGAACGTGAACCACAAACTTTGTTGTCGCCATTCGATATCAACCGAGACCCTTCGTTTTACCACCAACTACTACACGCATTTACTGTTACCTAATAACCTCCACCCCACAAAGAGAATACATGTCAAATCATCCTTCAAAGTCAAAGAAAAGGAGTCGCCATGACTCCGACGACGAGCTGAGCCCCAGTAAAAAAGCAAAGGTAGGTTTGTTGCACGCGATACTGCCCTCCACCGTTGATGCCTGCTAATCAATCTTACCATAGTCCAGCGCTCCACCTCAACCCGACATCCTTGGTACCTTTGAATCTTTCAGCCAAAGCCTCTCCACCCTACTCTCACCGTCCATATCCCAAGATGCCCTCTCTGGTGCGTTGGGCGAGGAAAAGGCCAACTTCCTCCTTGCACTGCGGTCTATGAAGGAATCTGGCGACTTATCATGGCTTCCTTCACCGCCTTTTACCCAACAAACCTCCAACGCAACTTCGTCCCCCTCCTCTCAGAAATGGCCTCCCCCGCTGCCTGAGGTTCGAAACGCCCAGCTTCGCCGGCAGGTCTTTACGCATCGCTCGTATATTCCTGGCGAGAAAACCGATGCGCCTGGCACCGAGCAAGTACATTACGAGCGCCTGGAGTACCTCGGCGATGCGTACCTACAGTCTATCTCATCACACATCCTCTACAGTCGCTTTTCGACCTTCCGTGAAGGCTCCCTTTCGGACATGCGGCAAAACCTTGTTTCTAATAAACCTCTCGCCGAATACGCACGAATGTACAACATGCAGAAGATGATACGGGGAGGGAAAGGATCAGAAGGCCATGCAACCAAGATCATCGCGGATTGTTTTGAGTCGTATATTGGTGCTATTATCCTCGACCGAGGTAGTCCCGATCAGGGACTGAAGGTGGCGATGGAATGGTTGGTAGCGTTGTTTGAGCCAAAGCTTCGGGAAATGGAGCAACAGCGAAAGGAGATACTATCGGTGGACAAAATGGCGAAACAGAAGGTATACAGCCTTGCAGGTGGAAACGATGCGAGGCTGGAATATAGGTGGACGGACGGCGGCGGTGGGAATAAGGGAGGGTATTGGATTACTGTTATCTTGAATGGTTGGGGGTTCAAGGATAGGGTACTGGGGAAGGGATGGGGACCCAAGAAATCGTGAGTTTGATTTCGAACGATGCCTTGTGCAAATGCACTGACACGGATGATCTAGGGATGCTGAGCTTAGAGCAGCAATGAATGTCCTCGCAGACGAGAAGGTGTGCAAAGAAGTGTTGGCTGCGAAGGAGAAGTCAATTGGGCCAAAGCGGCCCAAACGTGATGAGTCGAGAGATGCTGCGCCAGTCACTAATGTGGTGTTGGACTACTAATTATGACTTCCGATAGTGGTGCTTACCCCAGTGACGGAGGATTTACTACTGTATGGATCACTATCAGTTGCTAAAATAGGTAGCAGATTGGGAAATAGAATGATGCAAACTACTGTTACTTGGGAGTTTGGTGCTCGCTCTGTCATCACCCACCGTCTCACTGTACCTTTACCTTAAGTCTATATACACGCACAAGGTTCCCTCCACATGGCAACGATCTTGAATGTGTTCACTGCTTACTAAGTGATATCATGTAAACAGTTTCTGCGTCAGTCCTTACCATTCAGGTAAGTATCAGGGTACGTGAATGGCCAAGAGTCTGGAGTTAGGGTGACCCGTTAGTATCACTGTCTCTGCGCATTATGTGTAGTCCATGAAGCCCGAAAACGACTGCAATTACATGAATTAGCCGCCTGATAAGCCTGGGGAGAGGCTATTTGACGTAGTGTATTGTCTGAAATACTCGTGAATATCGCCTTAATTCAGTACAGTATAGATGTTATTTCAAAAGTACTTTAGAGTGCTCGAAAATTTTGTCACAGGATCAGCAATCCGGATGGATGAATGCTCTAATAATGAGCCAAGAAACCTAGCTTCAGACCACAGGGAATGGGTATCAGGTCTTGAACGGTGATAATAAGCTCCCGTCGCGGAATTCGGTCTCCGAACATTCGAGAAAAGGTTCATTCTTCTCTTGTTCATGATATCCCTCTTTGCTTGATCATCCTGCTCAGTTGTTCCTTGCATGCTTTCTCCGCCGTCATACCAAAGGATTCCCATACCTCGTACAACGATATCATCTCTTGGGTGCAATCAATGATGGCCTCCATATCAACCTTTGATTCGGCATACCATTCAATCAACTTTCCCATTCGACTTTGCGGCCCTTGTCCATTTGCGGTGAGAGTTGAACCTGTGCTACCATTTCCAGTACTTCCTCCCGTGGCAGAAGACGTGGCCGCAACTGCTGTTGCTGCAGAGTTTGCGGCACTGTGAAGGCCCGCCTGGGACAGCGATGGTTTCAGAAATACCGATAAGAAGATTGCTGTCAAAGCAATTATGTGTGGGGGGTATATCAGTGGCAGATCTGTTATGCAGGAGTCGTTTATAACCTGCCACGACGTATTGTTGTCTTCAGTTGTTAGGTGAAGCACTGGTGTGAGCTCCTGTAATGTACGATAGGGGTGGTGGACGATTAGGTAAGAATTGAGCTCGGATATAACGTAGAATTCGCATTCGGCAAGCTTCTCTGTGTAGCTGGGCATGACTTCTAGATAGCCGCACACAAAGGAATCAGTAAAAAGGATATGTATTCTGGAAGTAATTGTTAAAGACGTATATACCTGGCCAGCACGTTCGTGCCTCGCTGACCACGATACGAATATGCTGGGGACATTCTTCCATCTTCAACGCTAGGTACAAGCATGTAGCCATAACTAGAAAAGGGTTTGTGTCTCGTATAGGGACTTTGGTATAAAACCGCCGGACATACAGCTGTGCAGTTGCAAGCGCTTGTTGTCTGGCAGTCATGCGTCGACCAAGACGAACGAGCTCTGCATGTAGCTCATAGTTAGCAATGCGCTTCCGGACAATCTCGCCAGCAGTATCGCCTGGGCTCCGTACGCGTGTTGAAAAATATGCTCAGCTGTCGATAGCTCGGGAGAGGATATGCTTGCACTGTTTTCTCGTCCTGGGCATCAAGGTTGTATCGAATCTCGGCAAGCTTTTCCCTCGACATTTGCCAGTGAAGACGCTGGGATGAAGCCCAGTAGTTGGCGGCCATTTTGGTGGTTATTGTGCTGACTCGAGGTGGGTGGTGTTGGATACAAGAACTTCAGGTTGCAGTGAATTGAAGGGGATATTGCTTTCGTTACTTGTCCAAGCTTATTCTATCTAACCCTACAGTAAGGATTAGACAGGGTTCATGCGAGGAGTGCCCAGCCAGAGAGTGAATACCTGACACTTCAGTGCACAACGATCTTACCACCGCCGTCAAGCACAACTACAAACACAACGTTCGCCGCCGACCTTTCCAAATAGCATCCCTGTGTGCGGTCCCGCAGCTATGGCTTCCTTCGGTCATGACACCATCCCCTTGACTACGACTTGGTACGCCGAACCACCACCACCACCACCCCCTCCACCTCCACCACAACCCGAACCACAACCCGAACCACAACCCGAACCACAACCCGAACTACAACCCGAACCACAACCCGAACCAGAACAACCACCACCACCACCCACCCCCTCAGCTGAAGCCGAGGGGATCCAAGAACCTCCTTCCACAATCAACCCGCTCGCCCTCCGGCTCAACGGCCCAGCACCGACAGATATGGCGATTCCCGATCCGGCAGCCGGCGCAGAGCGGAGGTCGGCGCGACTGGCCCCGCCAATTGGATGGGTTGAGGATCCAGATACGCCCATGACGGAAGCTGGACCCTCGAATGGCGATTCCCGTTCAGTCACCAATTCGTCAAACTCGGGCGGCAAGATCCTGCGACCCAATCCGCTCAAGTATGGTGCCCTGCGAACGGGGATCTGCTACGACGTTCGAATGCGCTTCCATGCGACGGTGGACGAGGACGATATGCACCCAGAGGATCCTAGGAGGATCTATGAGATATACAAGGCGCTGTGTATGGCTGGCTTGATCGACGACCCGACGTTCACGGGGGTGGTGAAGCGGAATGATATCATGGCGGGGATCCGTGCAAGGGAAGTGACAATGGCTGAGGCCCTGCTAGTGCATACTCAGGAACACTGGGATTTTCTGGAGGGGACAAAGGGTAGGGACCATGGCGGTGGTGGGGATATGACGGGTACTAGGGTGGGTGCTGACGGTATATGCGTAGGCTTGGGTCTCAAGGAACTTCAGGACTTGTCCCGTGATGGTGACTCTGTCTACTTCAATGCCGAGTCCTTCTTTTGCTCTCGGTTGTCGTGCGGTGGTGCGATTGAGACTTGTGATGCGGTTATGTCGGGGAAAGTCAAGAACGCTATTGCCGTTATACGACCTCCAGGGCATCACGCCGAGCCGCACAAGGCTATGGGATTCTGTCTATTTAACAACGTATGTGTAGCGACGAAGGCGGTCCAGCAGAAATATAAAGACAAATGCAAGAAGGTTCTGATTCTAGACTGGTTTGTTCCACATGTGAGTGAGAGCTAATGAACGTACGCTGATCTGGATATTAGGGACGTACATCATGGTCAGATCCTTGCGGAGTGAAAGCTCGTGCTTGATGCGGCGATGTTAACGTTAGGGCACAGGCAACGGAACGCAAACGGCGTTTTACGAAGACCCCACAGTCTTGTACATGTCGATTCACCGCTACCAAAACGGCAAGTTCTATCCAGAAGGTCCTCAGGGAAACCTGGATCAATGTGGTGCCGGTGAAGGTCTGGGAATGTAAGGGTGTCTAGGAAATCGATCATACGAATCACTTTACTGACCTTTCAGGAATGTCAACGTGCCTTGGGACTCTGGTGGGTTAGGCGATGGAGATTACATGTATGCTTTCCAGCGGGTCATTATGCCAATTGCTTTGGAGTTCAACCCAGACTTGGTCATTGTCTCTGCTGGCTTTGACGCAGCAGCCGGCGATAGTTTGGGCGGTTGCTTCGTCACGCCGGCTGGTTACGCCCATATGACGCATATGTTGATGTGTTTGGCGGATGGCAAGATCGTGGTTTGCCTGGAGGTAAGCTTCTTCATCAATTATTACTGGATGACAGCAAATCTGACTGCATGTCTAGGGTGGATACAATCTTCAGTCAATTTCAAATTCTGCATTGGCTGTTACGAAGGTCTTAATGGGAGAACCACCAGGGAGGCTTCATGATGGTGATGTGGCCTGTAAGGGCGCTGTTGACGTGGTGCATGAGTGTGTGATCCAACAATCTAGGTATTGGCGGTGTATGAAGCCTCGAGACGTGATGCCAGGTAAATGCACTCCTCAATCCTGTTAAATATCATCCTGACAAGACAGGATTCAACGACAACATAAATCTCAAGGCCGCGAGGCTAAACGGTTAGTCAAGAATATTGATGCTGGCGAAACTGCTTGCTAATCCACGATAGACGTCGTCCGATTTTACCAGACGAAGCAACTATGGGATAAACATAAGATGACGGTATTACCGATATTCTGCGACAAAATATCCGAAACCTTTTCACATCAGGTTGTAGCTACGTAAGTGCATTTCCTCCCGCTCATTATTCATTATGAACTTCCGCTGATGATAAAATCCACAGTGGAAATTACCAGAGCAGAGAGACAGTTGTCTTTTTAGTCCATGACCCGTACGTAGGAGAATCCATGGTACATACAATCCCTTAAACCTCAAATTGTGTCGCTAAAGTAAACGCAATTCCTTTCATTGCGATGGGATGCAATAAAGGCCACCTGTTACTGCCCAACCGGACCCGCATACAAACCGGATTGCGCTTCACAATGCCTTGCTGGTACCTTTAATTCCTCCTGGCAGTTTAATTTGGAGAGAATTTGGCACTTTGATTCTGGATGTTTCGCTAACCACTTCAATAGATTGACGCCGGTACTTTGTACGTTGATTGGGCTATCGAGCAAGGATTCGGAATTATCGATGCCAATGTCCCACTGGCGCTTGGTGGAAAAGAGGTAGGTGTTAAACTTCCGGAAAACCCTGCATTTTACTGACTCTTTCGAAGGGTAATAACTACGATCCCGTCAAACAAACTGAGGAGCTTTGTGTATACATGTGGGACAACTACCTTGAGTATACACCACCTTTATCTCTTCACCACACATCCAAACACTAATGCCACGTCAGGATTTCCGATGCAAAGAACATCATCCTCATAGGAGTTGGAGAAGCTGTCACGGGCATTGTTCATCTGCTTGCGCACCGGGGTAATTGGTCCTTCCTCAACTTCCGTCTTTACTAACTTCCCGCCAGATTGCCGTGATCGCCTAAAGGGCGTCATCAGCTTCATAAGCGACAACACGACTCTCCGTGCCGTTCTCCCTAGCATTGCCGATGAGTATCTTACAGAGTGGTACTACCAGGTCCGTACCCTCCTCCCTCCCTTGCCCTTTATATCACTATCTCTAACGATATAGAACTCTCGCGTCTTTGTCAGCTATGATCACCCCGTCTGGGCGCGCCCCAAGACCCGGAAAAAGTTCGGGATGCTGATCCAAATCCCTGTGTGTGATATTCACGAGGTATTGAGGGTTTCGTATCCGCAGGTTATAGAGTGGACGGTGGAGCAGCTGGGTCGGTAAAGGTGATACTATATACATACTTGGCGGTTTTCAAACGGATATCTCCATTTATTTTTCTGAGGAATTGCTTGATTTTACCTACTCCGCCCCTCCCCTCCCCCTCCCTTCTCTTTAAAAAAAGGGTTTGGTTTGGTTTGACTAGTTTATCATAAGCATCGTTTGCGTTCTTCTGTAATAATTTACTTGTTCGGAGGGGCGGCAGAAAGGTCGATGCGGTAGTAGCTGAGGTAAATCGCCATCAGTAAAATGTACAGAAACAAAGTGTGTTTCTGTTTTCATAATACTGTCATAATGAATGAGACACCAGTGCATTTGATCGGGTTTCTGTAAACGTTTGGTATCATATTGAACAGTAGATGGTCTCAAAGTCAGGAAAGAGCCGCCCAAACTTTGCTGCGCATTCAATCCTTCTTTACCGGATCACTGCCCAAGGCCGCCAACTCAAAACGTAACCTCCAAAGTTGCAGATCCAGGTATTTGAAGTCGCCAACTCGGCCTACACGATGATAGCTTACAACACCGCAGCACAATGCCTCCACGAATCCCCCTACCCACACGGCCATCGCCAACATTCTTCTCTTCAATATCTCTGATCACCGCTCGCACTTACGCAACCGCAACCTACTCCCCCGTCACTCCAAGCTCCTCAATTGCCGAATATGCACCCACACAACCCCCCTCCCACCGTGCCGCGGATGCCCGGAAAACTCAGCTCCACCGTTCCTACCTCTCCATCCTCCGTTCCACACCTCTAATGCTGGTATTCCAACACAACAACCTACGCGCCGTAGAATGGTCAGCCCTGCGTCGGGAAGTCTCCATGGCACTAAACAAAATTTCTCCCGGCGGAGAAGACGACCCAATTGCAAACAACATCCAGATCAACGTTATCCGCGGGGCCGTGTTCTCGACCGCCATGCGAGTCGCAGAGTACTACGATCCCAATGGGGGGAAGCAGCACGGAACTTCGAAGGAGGCGTATGAAATGACGAAGAGACGCAAAAAGCACCCGCTTGCACCTTTACTCTCCGGTCCTGTTGGGATTGTTACATTCCCGGCTGTTTCGCCGCCCCATATCAAAGCAGTGGTAGACATTATGTTTCCTGAGGGGAGAGCGGTGAAGGGGTTGGATCCTCTGGCAGCTTCAGGATTGCAGAAGTTGGTGTTGTTGGCTGCTAGAGTGGATGGACATGTTGCGTCTGGGGACTTGGGCAATGGACGGGTGCTCGATGATAGCATGGTGAGATGGGTTGCGGCACTACCTGGCTTTGAGGCATTGAGAGGACAGTTGGTGGGTATGCTACAGAGCGTGGGTGGTGCAGATTTAGTCAGGAGCTTGGAGGCTATTCCAATATCTGCTGTCAGGACGATTGATGCACACAGGAAAGTTTTGGGTGGGGAGCTGGAGGGTGGCAGTACCTAAACGCAAAGCCATCGGGTGACTTGCTATGATTGGTTTTGGCTACTCGACGACTTTTTTCAATGTACAGTTATCATCACACTAGAATGTTGTGGGGCTATCATATAGTGTCTCGTTACTCTAATTACCCCCAGCAGAAGGGCAAAGACCCATGCTGTTCCGCGTCTCACAGCAGATCTCTAATGCATGCACGAGTGACAGTATTGACATGCTATGATTTATTTCAAATGATAACGGGTATAAAACTAAAATGCAGCAGCCAAAAAAGCAGCATAGATGCAAACCAAAACTCCCGAAAGTGCAAACCCACTCACAACTCTACTTAGAACCCGACGCCGCAGCTAACCGCTTCAGCCTCTCCTCAGCAGCTCTAGCCATTATCTCCCTCCTACTCTCCACCCCACCACCCACCACCTTCCCCGCCCCCAACTTCTGCACACCCCCCATCCACCCCACCCCGGCATCCGCCTCCTGCCTCTCCGCCGGGGGCTCATAAAAAACCTGATCCGTCAGCGGCCGTCCACCACTCCTCCAATCCCCCTTCTCAATCTCCTTCTCCAGCCGCCCACACAGCTCCCAAAAATCACGGTCATGCTCGCCATACACCATATGCGCCAGCTCATGCGCCATCGTCTTCCGCACAGTCTTGTAGTCGCGATACCCATCGTATGCATCGGTACGCAGACGTATTTCAATTACAGAGCCCTTATTCCAGTTCCGACCTAGTGTCCGCGATTTCTCGTCTGTGTTCCCGATCGGCTCCATTTCTGCCAGTACTGGGACGGTCCATTTGTATTTGCGCATTACGGCTTTGATGCCTGCATCGTTGCGGAGACGGTCGAGGTAGGCAAGGGAGCGGGAGGGGTTGGGGAGGTGCGAGAGTGGGCGGAGGGTTGTGAAGGTGTAGATGTCGCTCGGGGAGGATTTGGAGGGCGCGGGGCGCTGGGGTTTAATCGGTGATGTCATGGTGAGGATGCGACGAGGACGGGAAACTGGCGGGCGATGTGTTGGTGATGGTTAAGTGCCTGGCTGTGGATGAAAGGGAGCTCTAATGACATATTTAAGGCGTATAGGTATTGGGTAGGAGTTCCGTGGGTTTCTATAACGCACTTACTAATGTGTTCGCGCGAGAACAATCTGTGGCAACCGAGTGCCACTCCATGCAACTATTGGTCGGAATTTCTGAATTAATCCCCATGCTCTACACTTGATCATATATATCGTGTAATTCTCAGACGCATAATAAAATATGAATCAAACCCCCGTCTGCTACCCAGCATTCTCCAATGCGCGGTCCAGTGCGCGACCCAGCTCACCCATATCAAATGTATCCAAGCACTTCTTGCCCTCACACACCTGCACGATCGGTTTCCCTTTTCTCGACTCAAGACTCTCTAACGTCCACCTATAAAGCGGGTTTGTGTCGAGCAACCACTTCGAGTCCTCCGACACAGCCATATTAGGACGCAATAAGATCACAGTGGTATTAGGCAGCAAGCGCGACCTTATCTCCTTCAGCTGAACTGCGATCTCTGGGTCTTCATCTTTACCCGCCAACACGATTGATCGCATTCCGATGTTTGATGCCACAATTGAGCTCATATGAGATGAAAACATACTCGGATGCTCGAGTATCTCTGCTGAGAACGCAGTACATGTCTTTCGAGCGTATAGGGCGTATTCATCGTCACCTAGTATTGAGCTCAATCGGAAAAGGTTGTTCGCAGACAGGCCGTTCGTGGAGGGTTCCTGTGAATCGAGGCCTTTATAGTTATGTTAGCGAATGATTATCTGGAGCTGTGACGTTGAAGTACCGTCTTTTAGGCGAAGTATTAAATCATCAGCACTACCCTCGGTGACGAAGAAGCCACCAGATCCCCCATCCCAGAAAAGTTCAATCTGTTTCTTCTGCAGATCAGTAGCCCACTTCAAGTAGCCAGCATCAAAGGTCGCTTCGTAGAGATAGATAAGACCGTGAATCATGTAAACATAGTCATCCACGAATCCCGGTGTGTCGCCTGGTCCATCATGGTAGACCCGTTTCAATAGACCCGTCTTCTCATCATAAAGATTCTTCTTGATGAAGGAGGCTGTTTGTACGGCGTTTTCCCTGTACTTTTTGGCGCCTTCTGGGGCATATGACGCTAGCACTGCTGCCGCCCTCGAAAGAGCAGCAATCGCCAAACCATTCCACGACGTGATGATTTTGTCATCCAAGTTGGGTCGTGGCCGCTCCTTATTTCTGTGTTCCAGGAGTTCCTTCCGCCCTTCCTTGATGATAGCATCTATTTTATCCGTGTCCATACCATAGGCCTGGCCCAGTTGTTCTATTGAAGCAACAACTGAGAGAACATTCTGGTGAATGAATTCATCGTGGACGTCGTCTTCCGGATCGACATTTCCATCTCGATGGACGTTCCAATACCTTGCGCAAATAGATGCCTCCTGGGCTCCAAGGATCGCGTCCAACTCTTTTCTTGTCCAGACGTAAAATGCACCCTCTGTAAGGCGTTAATACCAGACATATTGCTTCACTGATAGTAAATATCCTACCTCGCTTTTCTCCGTCTGTTTTGCGATAGAGCGAATCTGCTCCCTCTGATGAGAAGAACCCTCCTGGGGGGTTCTTTAAAGCATCATCGCACAGATAGTCCGCAGTATCAACAGCGGTATCTAGCAGTAGCTGATTCCTAGTAACTAGCCATGCATCGAGATATACACTCAGCAACTGTGCGTTGTCGTAAAGCATCTTTTCGAAATGAGGCAGGCTCCAGTCCGCGGTGGCAGAGTAACGTGCGAAACCACATCCAATTTGATCATGTATACCACCCTTGGCCATATTCTAGGGAACGCATGAGTACTGCTGCAATCAAACGAGGACGGAGGATTACCGTTAAAGTAGTTATGGCCATATGCTTCGCATTCTCACATTCCCTCTCGCCAATGATGTCCCTAACAATCGTTGGGAAGGCACCCATTCGAAGCAGCAGCGCCAGCTTGACAGGGACTGGAAACTTAGGAGGAACTGCACAGGATTATCTCAGCATAGTGCATGTTCACTTAAAATTCGAGAAGACATACGTCCAAACCCTCCATGTACTGAATCGTACCTCGAATTAAACTGTTGATATGCCTCCTCCAGAAGATCCAGCTCCAAAACCTCCTCCACACCTTCTCCTGCGCCATTCAGTCCCTCATCTGTAAATTCCTTCAGCCGCAGCAAGATCTCGTCGGCGGACGCAAGGAATTTAGCTGGCTGTTCTTTCCACGTTTGGACGATCTTCTCCAAGACTTCTTGGAATCCGAGTTGACCTCTCCCTGAGCCCACTGCATTTGGACCAGGCCAATATGTGCCGCCGAAAACTGGCTTGAGATCAGGCGTCAGGAATACGTTCAACGGCCAACCTCCTGATCCCGTCGTCGCTTGGACCTGCAAACGAAAATCGTAAGCCCAGAAGGACTCCGCAGAGAATAAGTGAACCCACAAAGTTCATGTATATCCTATCGATATCCGGCCGCTCTTCTCTTTACGTTTGCAGCAAGTCAACGGCCCGCCGGACATTTGATACCGCAATTGGAGCTTTCTCACCTATCGATCTTTATAGGCACAAAGTTCTCATTCAATATCTTTGCTATATCTTCATTCTCGAAGCTTTCTCGTTCCATGACCTAGCGAGTAGCCGAAGGTTATTTACTCCGTCCGAACTCGAGCTCGCGAGCAGGATCTACTTACATGGCACCCTACAGACAAAATCGAAATCATCAGCAGAAGCTCCGCAATATACTACGGAGGGGGGCGGCTGGGATATTACAGTGACAAGCAGCATATCCTATACTGACAAACAGCACCCGTTTGTGTTTCTTCGCCAGTGACAGAGTTTCGGGCGACCACTGCTGCCAGTGGACCGGATTTTTTGCATGAGTACGAACCTTCCATCACATTTAGCACTTCCACTCTCATCCCTATCCCAGCGGAACTCGTTGCTGAGATAAGGGAGATCCCCGCGTGCGGTTAGATACCCGCTACCCCGCCCCCGCGCCGTGCCAGATAGCTATCAAGAGCTTTCACCGCGCATTTCGGGATAACATACATATGGACTCCGACTGCTTGCCAGCTGATTTTCAAGAACCAGCTCGTCGCCATTCTGTCTCGAGGATTCTATCGAGACTGTGGACCCGGGGATCCCCTTCGCGGTGGTCGCTATCGGCTGGGATGCCCTGGGGGTCGCGGGAACACCGGAAGCATAGGAGGACGAGGAGGAGGAGAGAGCTTTTCCGTCGGCCATGACAGCTGTTCGGACTATACAGAGATATTCCAAATTTCGGGGAATTCAAAGAGCGGATGGCTAGGAACAATTGTGGCACCTACGCCAAGAGAGAGAGGGTAAGAGGCCTGGTGCTACAGCTACTAGGTAGCCACGCCATTGTTTCATCACGCACCATCACCATCACGAGGAAGTTAACCTTACAAGACTTCCATTACACTACTAACCCCAACAGCCTAGTTCACCGGTGTCAATACACGTCTATTGATTAGGCATCAAGCCCACACTTCGTATCAAACAAATCTAGTTCCAGCAATAAACAATATTTTTAACGATTCCCCAGCACTCAAACGCCTTTCGTTGAACCCTAAAAAGGATTGCAAATGGATGCTAATACAAAAAGGATTATTCACGTGCAAGAAAATGTTGAAGCATCATATCTTAAGAGCAAGAATATTGATGCAACACCATGCGATGAAAACAAATAAGATGCAAACGATCATTTCCCAGACAATCAATGCCGTTCAATGGACAGACTAATCAATCCTCAGAAATATTGCTCAATGACTCCCAAACACAGACACGAGACTACATTTAACTATTCCCCTAAGGCTGGACGTTCTCCTTGAATTGTCCGATGACATTACCTGCAATGGATTAGCGACGGATACGACGAGACATTGGAATACATACCAGTATCGTAGTTACAAGTGAAAAATTTGCCAGGAGTACCGTTCTTGCCTGCGCAGTCAATCTGACCACACCCGACCTTCTTGGCGCCCTTCCAGATGAGTTGAGAGAAGTGGCCGGCAGCGGACTGTTCATATATTAGCCTCGGCACAAATCCTTCGAGGGATACCACATACGCTGAAGTCACCGTTGTATTGGTCCTTCTCATCGTACCAAGCAGTGATAGCAGCATCAGGAGAATCGTAACCAGCAGCCAAGTTCTCGCCGTAACTTGAGCCAGAGTGCTCGAAAATACAGGTGGCGGAGACACCCTCAGCGTGGTTGGCCATGGTTTCATCCCACTCAAGAGGAGAGGCATCGTGTTGCGCACGGTACTTATTGTGGCTGTCGAGGCACTGTTTGGCGAAATCGCTGGGAGCCGAGGGTGAGTCTTTAGGCGTGTCTTCCTTAGGCGTGTCTTCCTTAGGCTTATCTTCCTTAGGCGTCTTTTTCTTAGGCTTGTCTTCCTTGGGAGATTTCTTGGGAACGTCCGGTTGGTAGTCACCGTAGGAGTACTCGTAATCTGGGGTAGGAGCAGGAACGGGGACAGGCTTGTTCTTGTGCTTGCGGTGGTGACGCCATCCATGACGATGGGTGTACGGATGAGTTTGAGTTTTCGTGACGCTAGAGGGACATTAGCAAATGTTCAAAGGACCCTCGACTAATGAATACTCACTATACAGTCTCGTATTGGTAAACATAACCACGCTTCTCCACGTTGACCGGAGTAGCAATGCCGACGGCAGCCATGAGGGTGGCGACAAGTACAATAGAGTAACGCATTTTTGTGAGGTATGTGGATTATCTGCTCAAAGGCACTGCCTGGGTGTGTTCGTGATCGAAAGGAGGAAGGGATCGTGATCGGAAAACAAAGACGGTGAGATAAAGCACTGCTTTAAGGAGGGAGCGGGTGAATTTGCAGGTCGGACGCTGAAAGAGTGACAAAGACTTTTGAAAGAGCACTGAAGGAGTGATTGCTATTTCGAAAGCGTGATGCAAATTCAAGACGGAGTAGACGCCTGGTCGTAAGAATCAAAGGTTACGGGGCGGGAGGTGGCATATATACACAACCAGTGGGAGACCAGAAGCTGGGGGGGACAGGAATTGAACTGGTGGTTCGTTGCGCTAGTGCTAGTGCTCGTGGGGTCCCTCCTGGTGGTGGTCCTGGACACTGTAAGCCTCTGCATTATTATGGGATCTCTGTTTGAAGGGGTCAGTTAGGGCGGGCTTTGGTGGTTAACCCCCTGCGAATGCCATGCACGCTGCCCCTGCCCAGGTCGCCTAAATCTTCTCAGCGGACCTAGGCAGGGAAACGGAAACACATCGCAGTCGCCCTCGCTTCTGAGAGGCAGTTGAACTCCTCGCTCTTCTTGCCTCTGCCGTCAACGAAGAAAATCCCAGTATTCAACACAAACACCACCGAACAGGTGCAAGAAACAGCCTGCAGAGTTGAGGGACACGGCGTATGCGTATATCACCGTCACTGAGGTGACCCGTGTAATCTACGGATGTCTCACTTAGAGTAGATTGTTGATCAGTACCGGCGAGGGGAAATTCTTATGTCCATAACCTCCGGGCGATATGTTGGAATTGCATGCGGGATTGATTGTCGAAGCCTTCGTACCAGACGCCATTGAACCAGAATTTGAACGCATTGACACTCTTCAAGCGATGAAAATCTCCCTCGATGATCCCTCGCGAAACAATTTGCCGAGAATCGGCTGGTAAACAACTGAGTCCGTACCTAACGTCATTCTTCGAATCAACTTCACCAACAAAAACAACAACTGCACAAACTGTCATTTCCTTGATGGGCGTCATTGTCTCTCGTAAGTGCACATGTTGCAACAGCCCAACCATTGAGCTTACGCCATTTGGTACCTGCGTCTCTCCACATTAACGCATGCGCCAAGCACCAATCTGCAAGGTACGAGAACCTCTCGCTGATTGGGTTTAGCTGTGCTGTTGGATCAACTTCCAAATATGGATTCTTTCAGCTTTCACGATGCACTCACGATCCAATTACAGATTGTCTCTGATGAATTCCCAGCGGATAGGGTAGGGATGATTTACTGTGTGCTTTTGTGTGACACAGAATTTCCCCTTTTGATGGGGCTGTTAAAACTTTGTTTCGAATCCCGGCCACATTCCTCTTTGAACCATGGTTCTGCTGGCGATCGAGGAACAGCAAAACGGGAAACAGCATTTTCATTTGCGCCACGGTTTTCAGCTCCGACAGGTGTCCACCTGGCGGCGCAGGAATTCCCATCGGCTTTCATCCCGTTACTACCTCCGGTGCGTACGCGGGGTGTTTTGGGTCTTTCCCGAGGTGGCTGCAGGTTGTTGAGCAATAGTGCCGAGAAAGGGGAACGTAGTGCCCCCAAATACTCATTTCAGCTTGCGAGACGTCTGCAATTTTCTTTGTACTCAATACAACTCTTGGTATGTACTCCTGAATACTGCTTGGACAGACCGCCGGCGGTATGTACACGCCCTTGGATCAAGCTGACAATAATTGCGATGAGCGGCAAGTACGAGACTTGACAAACCAATCACCAATCAGTTTGCAAAGGATGGGTACCACAACCGGAACGGGACGGGCGTCTATGTACACAAAGGACGTCATTGTTTTCATCTCTGAGGTGAGTATCTATATTCTGAAAGCGGGGAAGAGAAAGCGATCCCATTTTCCCGCTGCCGGTAGTTACCGCCGCAGCAGCAGCAGAAACAGCACCCGTATGACAATTGTTGGGAGAGGCAAATTTGGTCGTTCCCATCACAAACCAACCAATCAGCCGATATGGACGACTGTACTGGTACTCTATATAGTTCCGTTTAAACATTCCCGGAGGTGATCCTCACCAGGAATAGTTGTTCGAAAATGCAATTTTGCTGGATCCAATCATCTCTCTGCACGATATGTTTGCGGCTACCCCACCTGCCCACGCGGATGCACACTCGTGGCTGTTCAAGACATCGATCATCCCGATGATGTTCACACATTCTCCTGTAGATCGCCCACCTCGAACATCTGGGATCTCCTTCCATTTCCCCTTCTGCCTTCTTTAACTGGGGTTCCTGAAATGGGCACTTATCGATAAGCACCATACCTGCTAGCGTACCAAGGAACATGGTATATAACCTCAAACACGCCGGCTTTTGGCGTGCCGTGTCCTAGAGTACTTACATTTTGCCAACGATGAAACACGGGTACAGAGAATTGGGCGGCGGGGAAGGAGACGCCGCCTCGGTCGTCGGGTGTCTGATTTGATGTACTCGTACTCTCAATGTTCACACCCGACGAGTGAACCAGTTACAGTTAACACCTGGGCGGAGAACCACTCCTCCGGATTCCTGTTTATGCATACCTTTCTACAAGGTGAATCAATTAGGCCCAACATTTCTCACGGCATGTGAATCCCTGGATAAGATCGTATTGGCGTATATTCTTTTACGAGGAGCGGAGCCGTGCTAGCCACTGTTCGTCGGGTTCTGAAACGTTGAAATGCCCAGTAAACAAAGGACGCTGCCAAGTTCGTATTCGAAGGATCAAAGTTTCGCCGCAGGGCGGCAGGTGGAGATTGGTGGGAGCCCCGCCAATTCCGGCAGCGCTCTGTTCGCCTGTTTCTAACATCGTAAAGTCACTGTAGCTCGGGCTAGAAAGGTATTCTCAATGGATATTCAGGACTCGCCTTCTGAAGCACTCACTTAGTTGCATCTTCTTCTTCGCCACCGCCGAGGCAGGGACTTTACACGTTTTGCACCTGTTGACTCACAAGAATGTGTATTCCCAACAAAATCCGGGAAAGCTTTTCCTTTCATGGTACATCCGCATGGGGTTGTGTTTTTTTCTTTCGCTTCTCTGCATTCATCACGTCCTTTACCACATCCGTGGGGGGGGAACCTGCCTGCCTGAGTTCGTATTCAATTGAATTCGTAACATCTATCTTCATGAGGCGGGGTTCTAGAGTTAAGGCGGACTGCTTAGGCCTCGAGTGTGGTCTAGCATAGTTCCTATGCCGCTTCCCCACTAATATGGTGCACGCAGCTTTAAACCTACAACTCGGAGGCAGGAGGAACTAACTGTCATTAGCTAGAAACTGTGAACTCTGAGTATGTTTAGAACCTAAATTAAGCTTCGACAACTTGAGCGATTGCTACTTCAGTGACTCTTCTTTGGCTTCTATATACCTTCTTGTAATTCTCATCTCCGAAAATTGCAAGTCTAGAATATGCCTCCAGAATCCTTTGAGTGCGAGCCCAAGCGGGGAACATGAATTAACTCCAAGCTATTGGCATACCATGAAAGCCGAAACTTTACTTGAACATCATTCTTCCGTATACATCAAATAAAACCACTGCAGCTTCACTACCACCCCTAGAACAGAAACTGCTCTATAAAATTGTAGAGACCCAAGTACTGTATCATGGTACAGAGTGAATTACATCTCTCTCTGTTTTGCCTGCTACAGCTCGCACAATAATATCACACCACCGGCAACCTCCGACTAGTAGGTTAAAAACTGCGTGCACCATACTGGAGCGGCCGAGTGATCATCTCTGATTGGAGTTCGGGCCGAATTCAAGCATCGTTGCCGATATCACCAGTACCTGTAGCGAGATTTTATACTATAACCTTAATGAATATTCCATTAATTTAATAGTAACTCGTAGCAAAATCACAGGTTCCAATATATACTCTATGCCCAACACTAGATGATACCTACCTCTCTTGCGGAAAGACCGAGCTACCCTATATCCTTACCCTTGCGAGCTGAGGCTGAAGAGGTGAGCACAAATATTTTTCCTGCCTCCCGGGAATTCGGTGGCCTAAAGATGAAACACAGCATCTTAGAAGATTCTACTCTCCTTTTCAGGCAGCGGCGAGGCTAATACGGCTGACTCGGAAGCGGTGATATGATGACCGTCGCACCAGTACGCGAGGGAACACCGTTGATATCGATGGGATTCATGCCCCAGTAACTGCTAAATATGGTGAAATTATCAACCGTCTTCCTTGGCCAGGGTTAGGGCTGCTAACTTGCTAACTAACGAAGTCAAATCCACCGACAGCCCTTCCCTCTAGATTCTACTCCTACATCTTCTTCTTCTCCAGCACCTCCTTCGATTCGGCCGGCTCAACCAACCCTCCCCAAGCCACCGCCGTGACTACCAACATGCCTACACCGCCAACAAGGTACGCCACGTCTCTTCCAGCCCACCAGTATAATGAGCCTGCATCGTATCCACTAAATCAGCCATTGTCTCCAATCACAGCCGCTTTCAAGAACAAGCATTGGAAAAAGGGGAGGGGCTGATCCCCTGATGCAGGAACCCGCTTGCTACTGTGCATTACAAAGAAAAGCAAAAGCCATTGACAGCAACAAAACGCACAATTGGAGGGGAAAGGCTTACAAAAAAGAACTGGACCAATTGCGCGTCCGATTTGACCTATTTTTGCAACACGACGTTAGCGATATGAAAGGTGGTACAAAATTTTGGGAAGGGCTGAAAAGTGGAGTGGCTTGTTGGATCACGCCCGCTCACTCGACCATCGTCACGGGACGAGGGGAATCCAAAATCATCGTACCTGCACTCCTGAACTCGCCCATTTCGCGCCCCCTATTCTCCTCTCCAACCCTCAAGCTTGCCAATGTATTCAGCGCCGTAACAACGCATGCACTCGTAACTGCCAAAAACGCCGCCGAAAGGTAGAGCATTCCCTGAGAGTTTGTTTTTGCGAGGAGAAAGAAACTAGTTGCAGAGCTGACGAGGCCAATCTTTGCAACCATACTTGCTTTTGCGCGGCGGGAGAATCCACCCTGGAGAAGTGATGCCAATAGCCCGACAAACCCCAATACCCGCCCATTTTGGGCCGAAGAGTAATTAAAGAGATCGAATGTCATGAAGGGAAGCGAGAACTCCATTCCCGAGAAGATGAGAAGGAAGAAGAGATGCGTAAATTTCAATAGTCCAAGACCGCGTCCGTCGACTTTCTTCTGCGATGCTTTCTCCTCCGCTGTACGCGTCTTCCTAGTTTCCGGGAGCTTGAACCATAGGAACACAGTCTCCGCCACCAATAGTCCCAGAGAAAAGATTGCAGTCGCCATGAACGGGTTCTCGAGACTCAAAGTCTTGTAGCTCAGCCATGCGCCCATCATCGGTCCCAGTGTAAACGCAATACTGAATGCAACCCCCACAAGCGCAAGTGTGTGCCCTCGAGTCTCTGGTGTAGAAACATCTGTAGCAATTGCGATCGCAAGCTGGACGTTTCCTTCAGACAGCCCTCCGACGACCCGTGAGGCGAGGAATATGGGAAAGGTGCTGGCTGACACCCAAAGCGCTACCGAGGCGATATTCCCGGCCATGGAGTAGAGCAGAGCCGTGCGCCGGCCATAACGATCACTCAAGGCGCCGATGATGGGAGATGCGATTGCTTGGAGGACGGAAAAGAGGGATCCCAATGCGCCACCGAGGAGTACGACATCGAAGCGCGAGCTAATGGGTCGGTGAAAGACGGATTTGAAGGCATTCAGGTAGGCAAAGATCGAGTCGAGAAGCGCATTGTCGGGCTGTGACCGGTAGAAGTCGAGAAGGCGGGGGAAGAGAGGAAGGATAAGGGTGAATGAAAGCTAGAGAGCACAATGGTTAGCAGTTGTGCTGCGGAGGAGAGAAGGTCGGAAAAGGTACCAAATCAAGCAGTAATGAGATAAAGAGGGTTGTGAGGATTGACTTTCTGAGAGCTGCCGATTTATCGGGTGTTGTTGGTGCCGTTGTAGGCTTAGATTTGGATTTCGGCATGTTTGCCACGTGCTAATTCCACTTCGGTAGCTTGCCGAGTTGGATCTGGGGTAGAGACTGTAAGTTTTAAGTGTAAGGCGCTGCAACTGGTCGGAAAATAATGACGAAGAAGTTGAAGAGAAGATGCTGGAGAAGACTGGCAAATGTTGTGAATAAGTAGAAGTGGGTCAAAGGGGACAGGTGCTTTGTGAGGCTAATAGCTGATAAATGCGATCGGATTGCGGGATGGTGAGACCTGGCTTGCAGGGCGTCGCTAAGTAGCTGCTGCCGACTCGCCTCTCAGCTGGAACCACCTGTCCTTCAGATTCCCCTGCTTCTCTACTCCATTATAAACGGGGGTGACATCTCATGATTGCGTTAACTAGCGCTGGTCTGTCTCTCACTGAAGCTCACTCATGTCTGCGACACGTCTGCCCTTGTCACTTCCAACCTCGGTTGATCAGATGTCAACCCAACTACAACCACATCCCATAAGCCCGCAGGCACAAGCATCACCAACAACGCCGAGAAGAAACTACCTAACAAATAAAGCCTACAATATTTCCCCTTAAACAACCAACCGTATCTGCGTCTCTCACATTGCCCTACCTTTCTTAAGCTCCGTATTTCAGTAGCACTCCTTCAACGTCATGTCCGACAATGTAAGTTGTTCCCCCCCACCATAGCTCTCGGATTTCAACTTGCTAATAAGTTTCATAGGTTCTTCACGCAGTTGCTGGCGCTGGTATACAATATACACCCAATTTCACGAGATTGAGCTCTTACACCCTCCAGGTGGAGGCGTCCTCTCCATGATTCTCACCTATCCCCTCGTTACCCTCTCAACACGCTCCCAAGTCGAGTCCAAGCGTGCGCAAACCACTGTTACCGACGCAACGAGACACATAATCCAACGGGAGGGATTCAGCGGTCTCTATGCCGGTCTAGACTCTGCCGTTTTTGGCATCTCCGTCACAAACTTTGTCTACTACTATTGTACTATTCCCGCCTCTCCACGTCTCGCTACAGCTAACAAAGATTATAGGGTACGAATGGTCTCGTGCGGCCTTCGAGACGGCAGCTGTAAAAGCCGGTCGTAGCTGCAAGCTGTCTACCCTCGAATCCATGATTGCCGGCGCTGTGGCTGGCTCCGCAACCGTGCTCATGACAAACCCAATCTGGGTTGTTAACACCCGCATGACGGCACGGAAGCGGAGCTCCTCCGCCCCCTTCACCGAAAAGCCTACCCTCGCCGACCCCCTAGGTCGCGGCCCCCCATCCACCATCGCTGAAATCAAAGCACTATTTGATGAGGGCGGGATTGGCGCCTTCTTCGCAGGCGTGATGCCGGCACTAGTGCTCGTCATTAACCCGATCCTGCAGTACACGATCTTTGAGCAGCTTAAGAACCTTTTGGAGCGACGAAAGAGGAGGAACGTTACGCCCAGTGATGCGTTCTTGCTCGGTGCCATTGGGAAGCTTGTTGCTACTGGGCTTACATATCCGTATATCACGGTTAAGAGCAGGATGCATGTGGGCAAGGGGGATCGCAGAGATAGCATGCTGCAGGCGTTGCAGAGGATCGTGAAAGAGGAGGGATGGCAGGGCCTTTACAAGGGTGTCGGTCCAAAGCTCGTACAGAGTGTCATCACCGCTGCTTTCCTGTTCGCGTTCAAGGATGCTCTGTTTAATGTTGCGCAGGCTATGATGAGGGATAGACACGCGCAGGCGAAGCTGGTGAGGCGCGCCGGTAAGTAAGCTTGTGCTATGAGAATGGAAACTAGATTGTAGGATATTTTCAGTGGGCGAGCGAGAGCGTTTGTTTCTTATATATTTAGTTATAATGATTGGTTGGAGGAAGTTCCCAGTTTCTGTTATATATCTAGATCGTTGTCTGGGAAAGACCCACAGATAAATGAAACCAATAAATGTATATAGTATCAACTTCTCCAGCCGTCTACCCGTCCCCCAATGTAGATCACGAGTGTCGAATTGAATACTTCCCCAAATAGAGCATACTCGAGATCCGACATATCCGTACCAGGATTTGGTCGCCCCATACTCGTCGGATTTTCAAGTCTCCGGATACCCCTTGTCAATGATTAGATGGCACTGATAAGATTATGTCTCATGGAATAGTCATCCAACTTTGATGCGTAGTCACCAAATTTTGATCTGTCGCAATGGGCGCTTATAATTGGGTGTCCGGAGACTTGAGTAACAGCAAAGGGACACTAGATATCACTCATTTCAACTACACAGTTCTCTTCTGTCAGTCATTTTCTGGAGTGCCCCATTTTCGGAAACGCATAAGACTACCGATAGCCCATCAGAGCTTGATCTGCAATGGTGTGCTCGAACACTTACTCTTCATTTTATTAGAGAACCCTTTGAGGCCAGAGCTAGTGTAGATCAAACAAAATCCGAAAGAACGTTGGGAACCGGAACTACAGCTCACCCATTCGGGGCTAAACAGGAGGGAATAGATATTTCATTTCATACACAGCCGTAGAAAGATGATTGCCTAGACTCATTCATCGGTACGCTCGTGAAACTGCGCTCGAGTGGTGACGTGCAAACCGACCAGCAGGGTGGGTTCGAACTTAGCTCTGGGGATGGAAGTTTCAAATCAAAAGCCGGGGGTTAACGCGCGTCATATCAGCTAGAGTTTGTAGCTCTATATATGAAGTGTATGTGAGTAGTTTTTTCGTTCTCTGGACTGCTGGTTCTGGTAGAAGCATCGCAAAGTCACAAGGTAGGACTCGGTGTTGAATCTCTGGAGATCAGTGGGACGGAATGGAATTCACAATGATGTCTTAAGCAGTGGTTCTGGGAACCCAGGTGAATTTGCGTTCGTAAACCAGCCGTCAGCTTGTGAGTAACGAAAAATTCTGAAGACGAGAGTAAAGTGAAGGTTCATCGACCAATCTACAGGAAACTTGCTCTCTGACCAACTACAAGCAGACATCTGTGCTAACTCCCCATCAAATATGCATACAAAGCTCTGAAAGCAAGGCTATCAGTTATCCGGAGTAGACGGACAGATATGTTGGGTGCTGTCACACCCGTACGGAACAAATGAATGCGTGTAGTGTCAAACCTCCCCTTCTACTATAATATTCCAGGTACTATTGCATTAGATCTAATATACTGCTCTCGTTCCTAGAATTTCTTGTCGCTCGCAAGCTCGCACCTCGAAACGGCTGGTTTTCGAGCGCACCAATATACCAACACTGTAGGTTTTGACCATTAACTGTAATCAGCTGCAACTCGCTAGAAATCCCTAAGGATCATGATAATCCGATCCAACCTCATTAACTGCACTAAAAGCCTCTCTTCCCTCGACCTCCAAATCTCCAACTCCCTCTTCTCGTTCTTCGTCATGTACTCCTCGTAATTCGCCTTTACATCTGAGCGTTCGCTCTTCTCAATAAGATGTTTGCGTTTTCCTTTCTCCACCATTGTCCTCTGAATATTCCTGCTCATCGCTTTGTAGACGTCCGAGAGCAGAAGCGCATTAGCTCGTTGCTCGTCAAAGTACCATAAAAAGTATGTCCTATTAACCTGAGGAGGTAGCGATCTCGGAACCTCCTGTAGCTCAAGATGTCCACATTCTTGCATTCCCGAGAGGACTGCACGGATTTGGTTTTGTCTGAGAAGCGCGATATTGGCAATCTGCGGTCTTTAGTAGACGATCGGGGAGTTGGACAAGGAGCATTTACCTGTTTCTCATCAAGCTTTCCCTTGTCTTTAATGATTCTCAGTAGCCGCGTACCAATACTCTCAAACCGCTCTTCAACAATTCTTTCTAATTCTATACTACGCATCGTTTTCCCTAGCTCCTTGTAATTGACGCTCCATTCGCCCATGCCTCGGTTGCCTTCGCTGGTCAAGAACCGGAACGAATCTTCCGCAAGTAACATCAAGTGTTGTTTTATCAACTTCATGCGATTCTTGCGACTCTTTGCTTCGGAATCCATATCTTCATCATTTTCGGCCCATTCATCAATCTCGTCGGATTCTTCGTCCTCTTCGTCATCTGAATCATGGTAGCGCTTTCCATTCATTTTGCCATCGCCATTTCTTCGGGGCATCTCATCATCAGAATCTTCGTATGATCGTTTCCGAGGTTTGGCTTTTGTTTCTTTGGGTGGGAGTGCGATGGACCCCTCAAGGTCAATATCTGGATCGAAATTGCGCGACAACTCGAGGCAACTAAGCTTGATATCTGAATACCGTGTCAGCTCCCCTAAAGCTACTCCATACAAGGCATCTAGATAACTTACTTTTCTGAGGCGCCTCATCGTCTATGGTGTCCTCACCTTCCCCGGCGTTGTTTCGGCAGCGGAAGATCTTGGGCTCAATTCGTTTCAGGAACTCTCTGTAGACTTGCGCTGAGGCTTTTCCGACTCGTTGTTCTGCCAATGATACTAGTTCTGCATTCCGAAACAGGACGAGGAATTTGTCGTGGTTGATCCGAAGGGCGAGATTCTCCTGTACAATCATCAGCTTCCGCATAGGACGGTTGCATCTTCAACATGGTCTTACGTTAATCTCCCATTCTACTTCCTCCTCTTCATCGTCATACATCGACACCTTCTTCCGCTTCTTCGTCCTACCGCCGGCTGGTGCAGCTTTTCTCTTAAGACCATTATGTTCTGACGTACTCCCAATCTCCATTTCTTTCAGCCTGGCTTTTAATTGTATATTGACCTCCTTCATTAACTTCAGTTCGCTAGAGAAGTTTTTGCGCAACTTTTGTATGAGATCCGCTCGTAAGACATTCTCTACGTCAGTTCTCGACTGCACGTGATGTTGTTTGACCTCAACGAGGAATCGATCCTTGAGCATATTCATCATAACCTCCTTCAAAGTTTCGACCGAAGATATAGGAGCGTCAGCTTCGATAGTGGGTCCCTCAGCCTCTCGAACTTTTTTGGCCCTTTTGGTAGAGATGCCGTAAGCTGCCAGGAAATCGCCGACCCTGGCGTGGCCAAGTTGAAGCATGTTGCTGGCAATGAGCGCGCCATCGGTGCCAAATATCTCCTCGACTGTCCGGATTATCCTCCCCGCGTGTAACAGTTCGTAGGCTTGAGCCCAATTGCATTCATAATAACAGACGTTATTCCCGCCTTCGGTGTGCGAAAAATGAACAACGAGGTGCTGCTGGATCAGGACCACGAGAGTCTGCTTCACCGTCTTTTGTGGTAATTGTGTATGTTGACATATCTGGATGAGAGGTAGGCGGCCTCGCTTGAGCAGGACATCGACTACTTTCTAAGCTGTGTCAATTGTGCAAGTAAGGAGACCGTGGATGCTCCGGGGGAGGGAGAATGCGAACCGATGAGACTTCTCCATAGATGTCGTTTACGAGGAGGGTGCATAGCTCTGCTGCTGATGCCTATGGGTGAATGATATTAGCAGAGCGCTCTAAAAAGTGCATCGCAGTGGGTCCGACGAAAGTCTGGCGAATGGAGAACGGGAGTGAATACCTGCGACATCACATAATCTGGTTGAGGATAATCGAAGAGTAGATAGTGCTATCGATATGGTGAGAAGGAGGATGCAGAGGAAGATAGCATGCAGATATATCAGTGATCGGGAGGTACTCGTATATTGGATGGGTATGGGTGTCTGGTGGTTTGAGGGAATTCTTATGTTACCAGGACTCTGCGCTGCAAACTTTAGAAGTTGCGCTTTGCTCATCTGTCACTCGAAGCCCCACTAGAGTAGAGTCACGGACGGTTTGCCGATTCTTTTAGCGCCATCATCGGTCCGCCGTTCTGTCTGCTACCCGTTATCGCCGTAAAATCTATCACCTATTCGCAACAACCGCCGCCCAATCATTTTCGCTTCATCGACGGATCACGCATTGGTCGTGGTTGTCCACTTTTCTCCGTCTCGTTCTCTATATCACCTATACCACCACTACCACCAACTCCTCTCCTCTCCTCTCAGATCCTTCGAGATGCTCGCTCGGTCAACTATTGCTCGGGGACTTCCCCAATGTTGCTCGAAAATAACCCCTTCCACCCGCCGAGGGATGGCTGCCGCAGCGGCACATCCCTTCCACTACACCGTCGGCGATGCAGCAGGCGTTAAGGTCGCTTCGCGAGATGATGGTGGACCAACAACATCTTTGGCTGTTGTTGTGCGGGGTGGAAGCCGATACGAGACTGCACCTGGTCTTGCACATGGATTGACCAATTTCGCACTCAAGGTACCGACGACCGACGGAGGAGATAAATATGAGAGGAGAGGATACTGATTGGGGTATCAATTCATGTCAGAACACTACAAAGCGCTCGGCATTGCGCTTGCAGAGAGAGGTAGAGTTGCTCGGAGGATCTTTCAGCTCGAGTCTGTCACGGGAAAACATCGTTTTGAAGGCCAAATTCCTTCGCGGCGATCTCCCATACTTCGTCGAAGCTCTCGGTGAGATCTTGAGCAAAACCAAGTACTTTCGTAAGAAATCAATTCGATGCTCTTGAGATTCGTCTGACTGTTTCAAGACTACGAATTTTCTGAAGAGGTTGCCCCCGTCCTCGTCCACGAACTCAACAGCTTCGTCCATGACCCTTCAGCCGTTGCTCTCGAGCACGCTCATAACATTGCGTTCCATTCCGGTCTCGGTAGACATCGTCTCGCCCTCAGCGCCAAGTTTGACTCCAACCTTATTCCCTCATACGCTCAGCAGGTATACCAGAAGGGTAACATTACTGTTGTTGCCTCCGGTGCAGCCCAGGCTGAGCTGGAGAAGTGGACTAGCGAATTATTTGTCGATGTTAAAGCAGGTACTGGCGTCACTTCCGGTCAGACTAAGTACTTCGGCGGTGAGAATCGGACCTACAGCGCTGCTGGTAATGCCCTTGTCATTGCATTCCCTGGTTCCCAGGGTGGCCCCGTATTCAAGGCTGAGTACAACGCCCTTGCATACCTCCTTGGCGGTGAGGGTTCCACCAAATGGAATGTCGGTACTAGCGCTATCTCGCAGGCTATTGGTCAGATTACCGGCGTCAAGGCTGTTGCCCGGCACGCCGCATACTCTGACGCTGGCTTGCTGACTATCACTATCACCGGCCCCCAGTCATCGTTGACCCAGGCTGGTCAAGGAGTTGTGAAGGCTATCAACAGCCTCGCCTCTGTGAAGCCCGAGGATGTGAAGAAGGCCATTGCCCAGGCTAAGTTCGATGTCTTGGCTGCTGCTGAGGACCGATCTGCTGGTTTAGAGCTCGTTGGTCAGAGTGTTATTGCCTCTGGAAAGGCACCCCAAGTTGAGGATGTTGTCAAGGCTTTGGAGGCTGTGACTGTGGACTCTGTCAAGAAGGTAGGCTTTCCCTTCCGGTTTCTGCTCGCTCAGAAATGTTGACGAAAAATCTAGGCTGCTGGAGCTCTCCTCCAAGGCAAGGCTACATACATCGCCGTTGGTGATCTGCATTACCTACCATTTGCCTCGGATATCGGGTTAATGGTGTAAAATTGACGGGTAAAATTGTTATATTATTAGGAAAGGGTATACCGTGTCATGATAGTAGCAGTAAAAGGCGGCTACGAGCAAAGAAATAGAGCTGGAGTGCTGGGATCGGCGTGTAGTTGCTACTTGAAAACCTATGTACAGAAAATGACTTTCGTTTGTTTCTCACTGGAAATTACTCGACCTTGGTTCTATCTCAAATCTAGGCATGTAGCGTGCACATATGGCTGATACCTACTGTACCAAAAATGCCCCATTTATTGATGCTGAGTTAATGCTGTATTAATGTTGAATTCTTTATAAATGTATACATCAGCTGAACTTGTGAGTATTTCAGGATTTGCAACAATATCAATTGTTTTGAATGTGGGATCAATTTCACAATAATGTAGCACAGAAGACCACATTAGATGGTACATTGATGCCACATTGATGCTGGATTGCTGTCATATTCAAAATAATGTGCATTGAGTTAAATAGTAGAGTTATACTACATTACTTCTACATGTGTATATTTTGCACATGCTTGCACATGGCCACGCATGCCCGATGGCTTGCCTTCAGGACCAATGCTGCTAGTAGTACCTCTCTAGCTGACTGACGTATGGTAAAAAAATATCTCTGGCATGGTTAGAACCTGTTTCAGTGGGTATTTTACACACCCACTAACCACTATACTATGTACATAGTTTGCTGAACATAACATCATGTTAGGGCTATTTGTAGGTATACTAGTTTATTACTGTCACATCATTGCAGCAAGAATGTGGAATACCTACCACATCTATGCAAATGCTCAATGCTGCTCAATTGACCAATATTATCCCATTCAACTAAATACTCAATCATTTACAATGTCATATTTGCTGGTATCTTGCATTACTGTGGTATTTTGAGCTATTCCCCAGTAATTGGAATGTTAAATTTAGTAATATGCTACACTCACTGGACTCTGGGAGTCATACTGCACTCGGGTAAATGTGGCACTGCGGTCACATCAATAAACGGGTTTTTTTGGCATCCACTTTGCCTTGTTTACCTATTTAGGTACACTCCGTTACCCAATCCATCCATCCAACCACCACTCCTACGTGTTTTCTTTCCTTCGACCCTTCTCTCATCTAAATAACTTATCCTCCTGCTACCACAATCAGCCATACAAATCACCATAACCAGCTACGCACAGCCCGAAGCCTTCTCGCCTACATTGCAAAAACCCCAACCCACGCTCCGGAGGCCGTTCCGTAGCTAGTGTCAGTATAGGCACAGGACTATAGTGCCTCTCACGTCTGATATTGTTGCGTTGATGTGTATGGACTTGTGAACTCGGTTTAATGATCGCACCGTTTCGGTGTGTGGCCGGCTCACAAATTTGCCTGAACAGATCGATTAACTGGTGCGGTTGATATCATCTCCACCAGCCATCACTATTCTAATCAAATTGGACATATCCCATATCCATCCCCGGAAAAATGCCAGTCAGTCAGACAATCAATCAATCGATCCTGTATCATTCATTATACCTAAGTTATGCCCCCATCTTCATTCTCATCTTGACATTCCCATTCCCATTCCTATTCTCGTTGTGTAATTCCCAATTTATCATCACCCATCCATACTTTTAACTCAGTGCAAAAGAGAATATTTTACGCCCCCTCAGAACACACAACACGATAAAGAAGCAGCAAAACAACAAGAAAGGAGTAAACGCAAAAGCCCCTTTTCACCGCTCTCATCTCGCAAATAAGGAGAAACTCTGAAAAAACAGTATGATAGATCAGCATCTCATCTCAAAAAACTTGATATGTTTTTTCTTTTTCCATCGTTCCATCATCAGCTTGACACAAACACAGAAAGCAGGCAGGCAGGCAGGCAGGCGCAGGTACGGAGGTAATAGTAATACAAAAAGCTTGTACACGAAGCGAAAATAAAAACCCAAATACCAAGGAAAAAAACAATAGAAAAGAAACGCGATGAACAATTGAACCTATGCACTGATATAGCTATTACTACTGTGTCGTTACACCACTCACACACTCTACCTCTAGTCATCCTTCGGCGTATCCCCTTCATCCTTTGGAGAGCTGTTGCGTCATTAGTATCAACCTTTACCACTCAAATATTACGAGGAAACTTACTTAGGAGAATAAGATGGTCCAGGACTGGTAGGACTCCATCCCTGGCTTGGACTATGCATCGCCGGACTAGTTGGAGAGTATCTTGGAGACGTCGGACTAAACCTTGGACTCGTGGGGGAATAGCTCGTCGGGCTTGTAGGGCTAACACCCGTTCCACCATCCATCCTCGGGGAGGCCGGGGAGTAATCAGGACTGGTGGGCGAGTAATTCGCGGGACTAGTTGGCGAGTACAAATTTGGACTTGTGGGGGAATATGAAGGCGAGGTAGGTGAGAATGGAGATGTAGGAGAGGTACCACCGTGAATATTCGGGGATGTGGGGGAGTATGGCATGCTTGGAGAGGTAGGCGAAAATACTGGGCTGGCAGCACGGAACGAGGGCGAGCCAGGTGAGAAGCCTGCTGGCGACGTGCTTCCGTATCCAAGGTTCGGAGATGTGGGAGAGTACCCCCCCGGAGAAGTCGGAGAGAAGGTTCCAGGCGAGGTTGGACTGGTGCCGAATGGCGAAGTAGGGGTGTACGGACTGAGTCCTCCTGCACCATAAGGTGACGACACGCTGCCAAAGCCTCCTGAATTGTACGATGAGAATCCGGCGGGAGTCTGAGAGCCATGATGCGCCATAGGTGAAAACGTAGCGTCACCGTCTGGGGAGCCAACGTAATTATTGTCCACGTAAGTTGGAGAAGCAGAATCATACGGAGTAGCCGATCCATCTAGCGGGCCCTTCGCCATACCAAGCATATCACCGCCAGTGATGCGTGAGTTATCAACGATAACATCTTGTAGCATCTTCTCGTCCAAGAAGACGTCGAATTCTCCAGTTCCCATAGGAGCCAACTGGCCCAACATGATGTTCTCTGAGATACCTCTGCAATCGTCCAACTCACCGGATGCAGCTGCTTCCAATAAGATCTCGACAGTCTCTTCGAAAGAACAACGCATCAGAGCACCAGTGTCATTCCTATTGATACCGTGACGAGTAATCGCCATCAGTATACCTCGCGTAGTCATGACATCGCAAAGGACTGCAATGTGTCGATGATTAACATAAGAACCATCGAAGGCTAAAACTTGTGTCAACTCGCGAACCAGGAGGCCTCTCGTTGCCTCAATTCCAAAAACATTCAAGATCTCTTCGAAAGAGTTGGAGTATGTTCTTGTTGTATCGACTCCTTCGACAGTTAGGACCTCTTTCAGTGCTGTTCCACTGGTATCGAGAATCCATTCGCTGCACTCGTCTTGATCCCTCTTCATCACCAACGCACCGTCTGCAGTCTCCTTGATTCTGTCCCTATTATTGATGAATGCTCTCGAAATTCCCTTAACACCCTTCAAAGTGACCTCATCGAGCATGTGGTTCTCGAGGCGCTTCAACATGACGTCTTCCTCCGTGTCAATGTCTTCTTCCTGGGATTTGGTCTGCTCAATATTCTTCATGCGACACCGGATAACAGGAACTTCGGCGTTGTCGTCACTCATGATGATAGACATGTCACCACCATACTCTTCCATCAACTTCATACCAACCTTCTCCACTGTTAAATCCTTGTCTAGCAACTTCTTACGATCAAATACGATACGTAGAATCCACTTGGACTGGTGATCAACATCGTCCTGGTCAGTTTCAATCAGGAAATGCGACTGTACCGTGTCGAGATCTTCTTCAATCTTGGTGTCTCGTGGGTCCGGATCGTACCAAATTTCTGTAGAATCGGTGACAGATCGCAAAGTAGTATGTTCTACAGCAGATCGAAGCAGCTTCGCACTATCTTTGTTGAATCGGTTCTCTGGAACTTGATAGACAATCAACGAGGGCGTCTTGATATTCTTGGCCACGTTGAGAATTTCCTTCAGACGAGGAACACCCAGAGTAACGTTCTTAGAGGAAACACCGGCAAAATGGAAGGTATTCAGTGTCATCTGTGTTGCAGGCTCTCCGATGGATTGTGCAGCAAGCACGCCAACCATTTCACCAGGGTTGACCGCTGCCTTTGCGAACCTCGACTCCACCTCTCCCAATACCCAGTCAAATGCAACCTTATTGAGATTGCCCTCGAGAACTAATCGTCTGAAGCAAAGCCGTGAACGAAGGTGGCACATGTACAGCTTAGTTGCGTTCTCCTGAGCCTCAATTGATAGAGGATCGGATCCACGAACGACAATAAGTTTTGAAACGAGTTCCCTGACTTTCTCGACAACTTCAACCGGATGAAGATTGCTTCGGGCGCGGTGCTTAATACGGAAAATTGTTCGGGCGTTCTCGAGGATACGGAGGACGTTGATAGGCAGCTGCATATTATCGTCCAGCTTATCAGTCAACTGAAGCTTCCGCAAGAACTTTCGATCTTGCTTCAGCTGCTCGTATTCTTCATCTAGGACACGCTGTATATCGACGTCACCGGCAATCTCTGTAGCAACTTCCAGGTACTCTGGCGGAATTGACTTATCCGGATCCATAACATCGACTCGTACTTTCCGGTCGAATTCAGCGTCGGAACAAGTGATAATATCGACCTTCTGAGGTTCGATGTGTGCACCATCCAAACCATCTTCACCGTAAACAAACTGAATGACATCTCCAAGGGAATTTCGGACAGTTCCGTCATACTTCGCCATAACATCTTCCAATGCCTTGACGAGACGACGCTGAATGTAACCAGTCTCTGCAGTCTTGACGGCCGTATCGATCAAACCTTCTCTACCAGCCATTGCGTGGAAGAAGAATTCCTGTGGAGTTAGCCCACGGAGGTAGGAGTTCTCGACGAAACCACGAGCTTCGGGACTGTAGTCATCCTTGGTAAAATGGGGCAATGTTCGGTATTTGAATCCAAAGGGAATGCGCTTTCCTTCGACTGATTGTTGACCCACAACTGCCGTCATCTGGGAGATGTTGATGTTTGAACCCTTTGAACCCGACCGTGCCATTTGAATAGCGTTGTTGAGATCCTTCAAACTCTTTTCCGTGTCCGAACCAGCAACATCACGAGCCGAGTTCAATGACTTGGAGACCATACTCTCGAAAGTCTCACGGATGTTCATACCGGGCAACGGCTCTAAAGTGTTCTTCTGCGCCCTCTCGGTAACGTCTGTAACCTCCTGCTTCTTCAATCTGACAGTCTCTGCAATCTTGGCAATAGTAGCCGCATCAGGAATTGTATCACCGATACCAATACTGAAGCCGTTGTGGAGAAGCCAGTAATTAACCACAGTCTGGGCGCCATTGAAGAACTCTAAACACCGTTGCCATCCCTTCTCGTTATAAATGATATGAATCAGACTCTGTTGAGCTTGACCGACCGCCTTTTTATTCAAAAGCCCGAACATGAGTTCACCACCGTGTACCAGCAGACCCTCATCGTTTAGTGGGGACCAGTCGCCACCTTGTAAGGACACTTTGTTGATGCCATCAGGAATAATCAAACTGATCATCTGTTTTCCAGTCCATCTCGGTCGGGGTTTCAAGATTGCTGGGTGAGGAATTGTACCATCCCAGTTCGGAACCCACATCATGATGTTCATAACCTGATCCCGATTCAAGAAAACATCTCGCCGACAGATCTTATAGATACCGCAAAGAGTGTCTTGTACGATACCCATGAGAGGACCGTTCTTCTGGGGAGAAACGATATTCAGCGGTACCATGCAAAGTTGGTTGACTTCTGCTCGTGTTTCTTCAGACTGAGGAACGTGAAGATTCATCTCGTCACCGTCGAAATCAGCGTTGTAAGGAGAGGTGACTGACAAGTTAAGTCGGAACGTGGAATAAGGCATGACACGGACGCGATGTCCTGCAAGAAACAGTTAGTAAATCAATGAAGACTTTCTTGTATGCCCTGCTCACCCATCATGGACTCTTTGTGCAGGGAAGGCTGCCGATTAAAGATGATAAAATCACCATCCACAATGTGTCTTTCCACTCTCCATCCGTACTGAAGCGAAATTTCTCCAGCTCTCTTATGGTGACGCAAGTCTATTCTCTCTCCAGTGTCTCTGATCACGTATTTCGCACCAGGATGCTCATTCGGCCCGTTCTTGACCAGTTCATGTAGCTTATGAATGTTGTAAGGTGTGACAATCTCCGGATATGTCAATGTTCGGGCGATACTTCGCGGCACACCAACCTCGTCAAGAGACAAATTCGGATCACCAGTAATAACAGTACGTGCCGAAAAGTCAACACGTTTTCCCATCAAGTTGCCACGCAGACGGCCCTCCTTTCCCTTTAGACGTGCACGGATTGATTTGACAGGTCTACCGGACTTCTGCAGTGCTTGAGGCTGTCCCGCAAGATCATTGTCCATGTAAGTTGCAACGTGGAACTGAAGCAAATCTTGGAATTCGTTGACGATGTGCTGTGGTGAACCGTTTGTTTCTGCTTGCCGAACATTGGCATTCGCACGGATAATGTCTCCCAGCTTGTACGTCAAATCGTCCTCACCACGCATTCCCTGGCCAGTCCCGTCCACAGAGATACTGGGTCTCACAGGTGGAGGTGGTACCGGCAAAACCGTGATAATCATCCACTCTGGTCTAGCATAATCCTCGCTCAACCCCATTTTCCTAATCTCCTCGTTGCTGATATGTTTGAACAGTGCCAAAATGTCGAGGGGGTGCAACCGCTTTTTCTCTGGTTGGGGATTCTCTTCTTGCGACTCCTTATCGGGTTTCCATGTTCCATACAGCTTCAATCCTTCCTTTCGGATCTGCGGCTGCCTGTTCCCGCAACCTCCATGGGCAACCTTTGGCTTCGATAATTCACTGTTTGGATCCTGGTCCTCGTCCGACATGTCGGTATCGCATACGTTTTTTGCCTTGCATAGTCGCCACACGGCGTTAAAGCGGGACTTTGGGTCACGAATATTGCAAGCTTTCGCAAAGGCGTCGTTATTCTGCAAAGCAGGTCAAGGCCATTAGCAATCGGATGAACATGCTGAAGTCGCGCCACTTATTCAGTGGCACTCACTTCATCCAATTTTATCTTTCCGCAGTTATAGCAGATAGTCTCCAACACTTTCTTGATCTTATTAATAAAACCTAGTCATAGCTGTCAGTTGAAAAGTTGCGGGTTAAAAGATAGAAACGCCACATACCGACGTGAAAAACGGGTGTCGCAAGTTCGATATGACCGAAATGTCCTGGGCAGACAGTCATGCCTTCGTCGCACTACATCTCAAGTCAGATCATCAAGCATGACAAGATGTATTCGTCGGAGAACTCACAGTAGCACATTTAAACGAACGATCGATAGAACCAAGATGTGGATCGTTAAGACCCTTCTCTCGAGGCTTAAGCCGAGCTTCGTCCTGAAAGGCTAGTTAGAAACTGATCTTGAAACTTCAAGTGCATGGTAGAACTCTTCATACCATCGTTTCTGGGTATTCGACATGGCATACACTCATGCCCTTGATCTCCTCTGGCGACAAAAGACCGAACTGGATCTCCTCGATAGTGCGCAGCGGCGCACTCGAGTAGTCGAAAAGAAGCACCATAGTAGCAGTAGTTCTAAGCAGTCCCTAATCGCTTTGTATAGATTCACCGTTCACACACTGTAGTATCCCGTCCGATTATTCGCGCCGAGCAAGCGTGCAAGCTTTTCCGTAGGTCTGTCGCTGCTGTTAAGACGCGTCTCCTTTTCCTCCTCTCAATTGCAACAGCTTCACCGGAGAAACGCGCGGAAAACGAACGGTTTTGAGCGTGGCGTAGATAGGGAACGACCTAAGGGTGCTGGTGAACCTAAGGAAGGGCAGGTGGAAGATGGAGGAACGTGAAAGGAGGCAAGGTCTGTCGACCAGCGAAGGTCGCCTATTGCGTGACGGAAAATTCAATCAAAATTATTTTCTATGCTGCGGGTTAGATATGGCAATAGAAAGGGGTTCCGACGGTCGGGTCTCGTCGTATGTGGAGCTGGCGGTGGTTGTTGGCTGGACGATGGGAGGTTAGTAGCAAAGGGAGAGGCTTGCGATGCTTTTCTCGGGGCTGTACTGAGGTGGCGATGCCAAGCCCTTGTTCCGTTCGCCGCGAAAGCTCTACTTTAACGCCAATCCTTACAAGAACCTGCAGGGACACACCACTGTGACCAATATCAACCATGAATTTATCGCTGCTTGACCCCTTCTCACTTGCCCAGGACTATCCAGAAACCCTCACCTCCGAGTTGCGAGCGGGCCATTCTACCTGTGTGAGTCACCAGTGCTTTGGATCAGCCTGCGCCTTGCAGTTACAGTTCCAATGACTGATGGATAGCTGACTGCAGCAAACAGATTCGTTTCAATCGCAAAGGAGACCTTCTCGCATCTGGCAGGGCATGTTCCTAGCCTTCCTCCTCCTGTGTCTATCTAATCGTTTTTCTCAGATTGATGGTGCCATTGTCCTCTTCGATGTCGAAACAAACAGTCTTGCCCGTATCTTGCGCGGGCACGTTCGGCAGGTTCAATACTTCTCTTGGTCACCGTGCGGCCGGTACCTCCTAAGCTGTTCGCAAGACTTCCGAGTAATCCGGTGGGATCTCACCAAAGCTGGCGAAGAATCCTCGCGCTCTGTCCGCTTCGTTGCGCCTGTCTACTGCGCTGAGTTCCACCCAAAGAATACGTGTGTCACTAATCAGCTCCACATGGTTTTATAAATCTGACTCGCGGGTTAGGAATATGTTCTGCTGCGCACTGTACGAAGACCTTCCGTATCTCGTTGACATCACCACCTCAAAAACACTCAAACTACCTCTCCCCACAATCCCCAAACGCTCCCCCACCGCCGACTCAGAAGCCGACACCAAGCGCGCCCTGCAGGACTCGAAGCAGCTCACGACCGCCTCCGTTTTCACCCACACTGGGGACTACATAATCACGGGCACAAACAAGGGCTGGGTCAACCTCATTTCCACCTCCACACGGGAAACCGTCTTCTCCACACGCCTCACAAATGGCTGCATAACTTACATTCGCCTCACGCTTTCAGGGCGTAACATGGTTCTCAACTCTAGTGACCGCATCATCCGCTCCGTTATCCTTCCTGACGTCTTAAATCCGGATGAGGTGAAGTTAGACGTAGAACACAAGTTTCAGGACGTGGTGAATAGGTTGTTTTGGAATCACGTCACTTTCTCAGGGAACGGAGAATATGTGGCCGCTTCGACGTACCACAACCATGATATCTACATCTGGGAGCGTTCCTTGGGCTCTCTAATCAAAATCCTTGAAGGGCCCAAGGAAGAACTTGGTGTATGTGAATGGCACCCCACACGGCCTCTTGTCGCCGCAGTTGGCTTGGAGACAGGGAGAATTTACATTTGGGCAACGACTAATCCCCAGCGTTGGTCCGCGTTGGCACCCGATTTTGCAGAGGTGGAGGAAAACGTAGAATATGAGGAGCGCGAGGATGAATTTGATATCCAGCCCGTCGAGGATGTTAAGAAGCGGCGGTTACACTTAGAAACAGAGGAGGTGGATGTGGTTACCATTGAGCCGGCGAGGGGAGAGGATTTAGTGACAGGTGGGTGGCAGATGCCAGTGAGTCTGGAAGAGGAAGAGACGGAGAGCGAGGAGGAGAATGTTAGAATTGAAGGGCCGAGACGGAGAAAGTCGCCTGAGCACGGGAAGAAGAGGAAGAAGAGGAGGGTGGTGAACCTCGAGGAGGCTTTCTAGTGTGATTGTGAGACGATGGGTATTATTTTTTCTTGTATTTGGACTTAGCGGTGCATTGGTCTGGCGTTGGCGTAGTCTTTGGCAGGACAGTACAGTTAAAAGTTTTGGGATGAATCCTGTTTTTCTGATGCAATCAAATTCCTGACATTCAAGGGTAGTCTATCGTGCCCTGAATAGGAATGTACCGACATTTCATACAATCACTTGACAAAATACTGCACGTAGGATAGCATCGTTTAATCAGGCCCAAAAGCCCACCTATTCATTCGTCTTCACAAAAGGTATCATCGTTCTTCTCCAATACAAAGCCTACAAATCAAGGCACCGCAACCGCCACTGCGAAGAGCAGATTTAGTCCTTCTCAATAGCAGCTGGTCCCTTGATTTGCCTTCCCTTAAGGAACTCCAAGCCTTCACCGCCCTAGTTCATACCATTAGTTTTACATCCACAAATTTCGGGAATATGGGACACTTACATAACTAGTCAATGGAGAAATCTCCACGCCAGTCTCAGGTTCCTCGCTGACCAAAGTGGCCCCGGCGGCCTCAACCCATCTCTTACCCTGGTTCAATACATCCCGCTTGCTCGTATCCGGATCATCTTCGCCAGTCCCCGCTGCATTCTTCAGCGGCGAAAACTCATCCTCGCGCTTCACCTCCATGCAAGCAAACTTTTCCAAGGGGATCCTAGGAAAGATATCAAACACAAACTGCTCGAGCTTGATTCCATTTGGCTTCTCTGGCTTGTGCTGCTCTCCAGTGGTGGTATCGCAGTAGGGGATTTTCTTTTTTGCGACGTGGTGAGGGAGGGAGTCGACCCAGTCGGGGATGGTATCAAGAAATCTAGTGGTATAGTAGTGGTTGACAATGTTTGCGGCCCGGAATTTGAGAATCTGCTTGTTCTTCGCGTCCTTGGCCTCGGCGGTCTCCTTATCTATCTCGGAGTATTCGACGACGTCGGGCTTCCCGTTTTTCAGGAGAATCAACCCCACTGATTCGGTGGCGTTGCGCTTACGGACGACCTTGGTGGCTAGGTCTACATCTTTCGAGGCAGAGAAACCGATAAAGACCGGATCAGCGACTTTGACGAGGGAGTTGTCGACACAGTATGCATGGACATGCTTAATCCCACGCGCCTTCATGTCGGGGATAACTTGGTCGATGAGAGCCCGGTAGATGCCACCATTTCCGTCTGGGGCAACAGCAACCTGTAGGCACAATTTTAGCTTTCTTCTAGCCAGTACAATTGACAGTATCCAATTTACTTTGGACTTAGACTCCAACAAGATCTTTCCATTGTTAGATATACAAGGCAACACACCCTGCTCAAAGAACAGAACATTCTCCTTCTTCAACCCAAAGTAGTTGTTCTCCTCAAAGAACTTCTGAGTAGGGCCCCGCGTTGGTCCACTGGTCATCACATACCAGGGAACAACCACAGACGATTTCGAGACCTTCTTGGCGGCCAATTCCTGTACCTTGTAGATGCGCTCCGCCTGCAGCTGGAATAGCGACTTTTTAGATGGCAGTCCGACGTTGAAGCAACCCTTGGGGGCAGAGGATCCAAGACGAGTTCCTTGGCCGCCTATTAAGTTAAATCAATTAGTCTCTTCCACTCGTCTTTTGTAGGGTACCAGCCTGCCATGAGAACAACGGCGACCTCATTCTTCCCAATCAACTCCAACCCGAGATCATACCACGCGCTGATGGAAGACTCTGGACTGTCCAGAACCGACGCAGTAGCGGCTTCTGGCAGAGGTTCGACGGATGGAGTCTCAGCTGGTGGTGGGGGGTTGAGTGCTTCTTCCGAAAGTTTCTATCAGATGTCAGATTATGGTTATCCTGCAGCCCTATATAACGATAATGCACCACCAATCGTTTCTTCCCCGCATACAGAACACAGGCGAAAGACCAATAAAGGTTTGAATATACGTACCGCAATTCTCTCAGGTTCAAACTTTGAAAGCTGTTCGAAGAAAACAGCCTTCTCAGCCGAGGGGAGGTCGTCCCAGAACGTAAAGAGATGGCCTTGCCCGACGGCATCGAACTTAGACCGTAGGGCCTGGACGACTTCGGCTGAGGGCTCTGGAGTAGAACCACCGAGGGAGAGCTTGTCCATGACTTTCTCAATTCCGGATTTGAATGTAGCATCCGCCATGTTATAGCTTCTAGTGCGTGGGGTTATACAGGGGGAAGAATCGCAAATCGATTAAAGGGCGCCGTAGTGGTTATGGAGGTGTTGATGGTGAAGAGGAGAGTGTGAGAGAGGGGAGTGAGACAGACAATAGAAGATGAAGTACAAGGCATTGTTGATTTATTCATTCGTCTTTGATTAGCGGGGCTTCCGGCTTCCAGCACCATGCAGAGCTACGAGTAGTCTCGAACGTTGTTACCACACCCCCAGACTAGAAGCACGGTTTACATCACCATTTGACAAAGATGGGAGATGGAAGTGGCTAGTCAAAGCACTCCGTTATGAATCATGAATCCACCAATCAGTGTTAATATATATACAACACCATTCCCAAATGGGAATTTACAGAATTATAGACCCATTTTCACTACAACTTCAAAAAGCTTACACTAGCTCCCTTGCCCCGTTCTTTTACTATCTTACCGTCCACGCTCCTCTTCTCGCCGCCCTTGCCAATGATGGCAACATTACCCCGCTTCAAAGTATCCACAACATCCTTCTTGCTTCCAGCCTTGACCTCTCCTCTCTTGATGCCCTCCATAGCGTTCCTCTTACGGATCTTCTCTTTCTCCCTTCTCCTTCTGCGCTTCTTGTCATCGCTTGACATCTCCCTCGTTGAAATTGGTGCTCCACTCTTGCCAACAATCTCCCTACCGCCTCCCTCACCGATTGGCAAATAGGCCTTATCTTTTCCAGGTTTGTAGATTTCCTGCGGCGCAAGCATAGAAACATTCGCTGCGATGCCACCTGCAGCAGCACTGGGTTGCGCCTCTTCCATCGAAATAGCGGCGATATCGGAAACGATTGCCAATGACGGCTTTGGTGGTTTCGGTGTGAAATGCCAGCTAGTCAAAGCATCCAGCTTTCTAGAAACATCCAACCAGATAGCTTCGATTTCTTTATGCTCCTTCTGCAACTTCTCATCACTCGCGTCAGGGTTGTCCTCGGGATTCGTAGACTTCAGGTGATCCCTTTCGTAGACCTCAGTCAGTGATTCCTGCGGCTTGGAATCATCAAGTTCCACTCGTCCCCGTCGGAACTTGTCAGAGATATCCCCAGGCCGACGCTTAACAACCTCATCGAACTGTGCATCTAGGATTCTGCGCTTGATCATATCTTCTAATCCTTCCGTAACCTCTTGGGTAATTACTGGCACTGGCTTACCGGATCTTTCAAAGTCCAAATCCTGCTCAAGCAAGGAATTGAGCGGTCGATCTCTCGCCTTGGCTTCACCAGCCATCACCCACTCTTTCCTTGCAACACTCTGCGCTTCGAGCTCTCTAATCTGCTCCATAAGCTCGGCCTGCCGTTTCTGATACGACGAACGCCGGTTCATGGGATCAGCTGGATCGCCATCCATTTCGACGCCTTCATCCGACTCTTCGTCCCCATCTGCAAAGAGATCGCGACGAACCCGCTCCATGTCAGATTGGACCACGGCATATTCTGCTTCCTGATCCATCTTGTTCACGTCTTCCCTCCAGGATACCTTCTTCTTGCCTTTAGGTTTGCCCGTCTTCTTTTTGGCTGGCGGTGCAAAGAAATCTTCGTACATGATATCGTTGGCATTTTCGTCCATGTCCCTATCCAGGTCCATCTCATCATCGTCATCATCCTCATAGTCGTCTTTGAGGTGACCGTTCGTATCCGATTTTGTAGAAAACTCTTCCTCTTCTTCTTCCTCATCTTCTTGCAGAGTCGCAGGATCGGCGTGGTAATCGATATCGTCTTCGTCGTCATCTTCGTCCACAGGGCCGCCTCGCGCATCCTGTAGCTCCAGCAGCTCGGTTTGTCGGTTGAAATCATCAATTGAAAAGAAGCCATCATTAAGGCCGTGAACATCCTGCACCAATTCCTTCTCTTCAAGATCGTCTTCGTCTTCTTCGTCCTCGGAGCCGTAGCCAATCCCGTTTTCTGCCTCTGCGGTGTCATCCTCGAGCGCAACCCCACCGTCCTCACTCCCATCCTCCTCCTCCACAAAGCCAATAAACCCTTCCTCCTCTCCACTCTCCTCATCCTCATCCGCATCTTCATGCGCATCCTCATGCGCATCCTGCATCATCAAATCTTCATCATCGCTCTCCTCCTCTTCCTCGTTCTTATCACTACCACTGCCACTGCTTCCATTCTCCAACTCTTTTCTCCTCGCATTCCCATTCACCTTTGTATCATGCACAGTAGTCTGCGCAAGCATCTCCACGACACCCCTAACCTGCTCCCAAACCTGCTCCACATCGAAACCCTCCAGGTACACCGTATCCAACCCATTTCCCGTACCATTTTTTAGTAGCGGGTCAAAATACCGCTTCACCAGATTCAGTGCTGCATCTTGGATTGCGTTGCCAGACGGCTGTAGAAACTCGTGTGGTGTGTGAGTTAGGATCGAGGTGAGCACAGGGGTACTAGAGCCGTTGGTAATAGAGAGCGTCTTTGACGAGTCGGTGGAGGCGAAGGATCCAGCCATTATTTGCTCATCTAACAGGGAAAAGGAGGTGGTCTATTCTCAGTTGCGAATTGGATGGACTGGTAGCAGTGGAAAGTTTTTTACCGCGTGGGGAATGAGGCTCTTCGAGAATTGCTAGCGTGTGTCATGATCATCGGTGATCACTCATGGGTAAATTATCTTCTCAAAACGATGCCCCTGGTTCTTCATCACAGGACTGCACCAAATCCAGTGATCATCAAACCTTTTGACTTTTTGTTAAGGGTAGTTCCTCGGTCACTGAAATTAAAAGATGATGCACCTCAAATGCATACAGAACTTCGTTGTTTCCTAGATACGAGACCCACAGATAAAGAAAGGCGAGTGCCTAAGTTCACTTAATCGAGCTAGATTAATGCGATGGCTGCAAAACCTGAGGGCCCATAGCTTTCATTTACAGGTTGCGGCGAATTTGAAGCCAGTCTCATTTTGGAGCGGCAACTTAGCATAAACTCTATGTTGAAGGCTGTTTTACTGACGTCATTTAATACACCCACAAACGGAGACTGAACACTTGAAACGGAATTGATAAAGTGAAACGACTCAGATTTACATTCATTTAAGCAAGGAAATATGTCCCATTTCTTAAAACCCACAGAACCCAGAAGTACACCGGCATAATACAATGCAAAATAAAACAGAGGATTGGTGTTTTAGTGTGGAACCAGCATGCCGCCGTTGCTCGGGTTGGTGTCACCCTGGCGCTCGGGATTCTGGAAAACGAAGGATATTAGCAAAGGAAAAGAGTAGTGGATATTGTGGGTATATAATGACGTACGGTCTTGACCTGGGGAGAGCCTTGCTTGAGGATCTTCTTGATGCATTCCTCGTTTTTGGAGGTGCCGAATTCGTTCTCGAGGGAGACATTTGAGGCGGTATCCATGATGCCTTGTGGACCTCCCCTATTGCAATTGATATTAGCAACTAGACAAACAACAAACGAAATGCAAAAGGAAGGTTGGCATGCTACTTGTGAGCCGTGAAGACCTGAAACCCGCTCACGACCTGAGCCAGAGGAATCGAATCGTCTTTCTTCCACGCCTCGTAATCCTCTAGAGAATCAACAAGGACAATGAAGGACTCGCCACCCTTTGAAATGTAGATGACCTTGACGTATTCAGCATTACCGCGAGCCATGTTTGTTGTTCTTTGCGTAGATGTTGGTTGTTTGAAATGGTAGGTACTTTTAAGGCTTTGTTCGTGAAGTCCGATTGTGGTTGCGTTTGTGATGAGGTGATAGAAGATTGAGAGGGAGGAGGGAAGACGAATGCTATATAGTGGTCGGTTTTGGAGGAGTTGGAGCGAACAACAATGACGTAGTTGAGATGATCCCGCCAAGGCGTGATCCGCAACAACGAAACGTCAGGTCCGGAGTACTTGGTAGCTTGCTGTTGGCCATACCCAGTGTATTCTAGCTTGCACCCGCCTACTTGTAACTAAGATCCTCTCCAGAGGTAATTGTCCAGGCAGAGACACGAATCCCAGGTACTTCGCAAACATCACTGGAAGCCTGTCCTGCTTGTGAACGCATAGTATTCGAGTAACAAGGCTTAGAATTATCAATTTGGAGTATGTGCATTTAATATTCCTATTCCGAAATTGCACTGTCTGCACATCTGTTGATATCATTCCTCCGAATGGTTTGCTGCGTTTTTGTAGTCTCGGAGTGTGGTACTACCCGTTTCGGCTTTTAGAGAACTCCGAATTCGGCTCTTGATGTGGTTAGGGTCCCGGTTGGCATCCTCACATCTTGATTTTAACCCGTGAGGATACTTGGAGAATAAATCTTCAGGTATAAATAATTCAACCTACGATACAGACGTCAGAGGCCATTTCGCTCCAAGCATGAATAACACAATACAAAACTAACACAAGTGGCTAAGCTCCTCCGGGGTGTTGCCGCGGTCATCAGCTGTACTCTACACTTTTTCGCAACCGTTAAGTCGAGATGAGATGAATGGACCCCATCGCTGAACTCTTGCTGCTTTCAAAGATCGCGCGAATTTCAGAGAGTACCCTGAAATTTCGCAGCTTCATCACTTTCTCAACGTTCAACTCAGATTATTCTCAGAGGTCGCATGAATTTCGGAAGCACCGTGAACTTTTGAGCTTTCGTCCTCTTTCGCATCGCGTCTCCTTTCGCAGCCTTTTGCGGCGTCTCTCCATTTCCAGCCGGTCTCCTTTCGCACTGTAGAATGTGCAATGGATCTCGTTTCAAATCTACACTGGGCGTGGTAGCATATACGGCTGTATGGTATTCTCTATCTATCAATTAATCTGTCTATCTATCTATCGACAGCGACTCTGGGTTCACCAGGAGTTAGCTAGAGACGGTTCTTAAGTGCACTTAGAGATGGGAGCTGGCTATGGTGTCAAGTACACTTGGAGACGGGAGCTGACTGGAGATGGTGCTCAGAAGCTGGCTGGAGATGGTGCCCGGGTGTAGTTGGAGACGGTACTCGGGTGCACTTGGAGATGGCGCCAGTTGGGTGGAGACGGTCAATCTGGGCTGGCTAGGAGCATACTGGAGACGGTAAAGATAGACTCTGGGGAGCATGCTGGAGATGGACTCCCCGGAAAAATGCTCATTTAAGGTTCCGTTGGATGATTCCAGCCAGCGACTAGCCTCCGAGTCATCTATGGAACACTAAGGTTCGGTTGGGTGATCCCAGCCAGTGACTAGTCTCTGCGAATCTATCTCTATAGTACATACCATTGATAGGTGCGTATATCCTATAGGGAGTTCGATAAATCTCAAAACCCTTATAAAACTAAAGTTTCTGTATATGGCTTCTGAAAGTCTTAGGAAATGATTCTGTATGACGTTTGGGATGCTTCTCAAAGGATGATAGTCAGATTGTAGTTTTATAAGGCTTAGCACTTTTATCGTACCCCCTATATATCCAGCACCGAATCCTGCATCCCCCACCTACGAACATAGATCAACCATCTCCAGCTCGCTCCCATCTCCAAGTGCACTTGAGCACCGTCTCCAGCCCGCTCCCGATGAAGCCAGTGTCGCTGTCGATAGATAGATAGATAGATAGATAGATAGGATAATTGAAACCGCGCAGAGTATACTCCTAGAGCTTTACTCCTAAGCTTCCTGTGTACCCAAGCTTCCTGCGTGGAAACCTAAATTTTCCCGGGCCAGTGAACCTAATGCTGATCTGCAGTCTTGCCAACTGGAAGCTGGAAAATTGCCCTGCCGGAAAGCTAGAAATATCCTGGCGCTTTCAAAGTGGCCCCGAAGGTATCAACTGATTTCAAGCTTTCGTGGCGGCGAAAGCTCGAAAGCGTCCCGGGGAAATTCGCGAAGCTTGCACCAATATACAACAATTGACAATGCCAGATTACTCGTTTCTTCGAGAAGGGCTGAGGTATTGCACGAGCTGGAAATGTGTCATTTTACTCGATAACCAGAAGTTTGTGGGTCTTCCGGAACCCAACAAGCATGCCGCAAGAATATGGCTTCTAAGCAGGTTCATGATTTTGTTCGCAGCTGGAACCAACATAGAGGGTGAAAGTTCGTGTAGATGCATCCTATCAATGAATATACTACTGCATGGACTAATTGCGACATATCTACAAGGTACTTAGTATTCTATATTGCAGTTTGCTCAGGGAATTGAATTTCTACTTATACATACTTAAGTAGACCCTGCTCTCGTTCCCAGAATTTTTCGTTGCTCGCAAGCTCGCACCTCAAAATGAGCTTGCGAAGTCAGCTGACGGGTGGTTTTCGAGCACAAGTTGACCCTGCCCATCCTGTATTTCTCGAGAATGTGTACATATTCATGAAGTGGTTCGTCCAGGGCCTCTGGAAAACATGGTTCGGCCGAGGATGGGATTGATTGACTAGCTGGTTATTTCATTTCCGTTTGTTCGGGAGTTATTGTCTTTGTAGGTTCTCTGTATTTGTTTTTGAATGTCTTACTTGTTAAACCTGGATGTAATGATAGAGTTGCTTTTTTGGCGTTGTGCTTCTAGATGTTGCTGGACGTAATAAATGTTTCGCAAGAGTTTACGTGTTTCTAATTTGTCTAGTCTGCTTGAATTTGATGCAGGGTATCAGCCGATGATGCAGCGAGATGGCAAACTTGGTGCAACCTTCTCACTCAAGCTATTTCTTCACGGATCATAACCCTGAACGAGCAAGATGCCTATATCGACGCAGCCAGTTAGGATCTGGAAGCCCGGATGTGTGCTTATGAGGCAGTTTTAGGTCTTGGACAATTCGAGTGATACTATCCGCATCCAACAACATCCCGACCCCCAAACCTTTCCATGTTTCAAGCCACCGACTGTTTTGATAAGAACTTTTTAATGATGTCCCTCTTCAGCCTATCTCCCTATCTCTTCAAAACCCAATCCCCTCACCTCCCCATAATCCTTCGAGATCCACCAAATTATGCCGGACCACACCTTATCAACACACCATGGTCGCAATAGTCTACTTCGACGGCCAAAACAGAGACCTCTCACTCTTCGGCGGCTATTACTTTTCCTATCTCGTCTCCAAGCGCACCTCAACGCCCACCAAAAAACTCGTGCCATCCTCTTCTTCACAACCTTTGTTTTCCACATCTCCCTATGTCCACCTGCGTCAATCACCCCCGATGCTTCCGGTACTCTAAGCCCCCACATATCAGCAACGTTCCTCCTATGGACTCTTTTCGGCCTCCTTTCCACAGGGCCATGGTGCACCGCGAACGTCATTGTCCCCCTCTGGATCTCGCTGGCTTTTCGATCATCCTTTAGCATACTCGAAACCTTTGGTCAGGCGAATTCCCCGACTGTCGCCTTTCTGCTCATGGTAGTTTGGGCTGGCGGGGTGTGGGCCTGGATCTCTGCGCCTTGGGTGAAAGCCTACAGCAGCGGAAAGTGGGAGTCGGAGGAGGGCCGGAAGGAGTTTTGTGAGACGATGGACGCACTTTTGGATATGCACGAAGCCGCAGTACGGGGGTTTTGTACGCACATGTTGGCGTGGTTACTCGCCACGACCAACACGCGAGGCCTGCTGCTGCGAGAGCGAGGGGAGGAATTTGGGGGTAAAACAACACGGTGGACGGCTGCACAGCTGCAGATCTTCAGGCCTTCGCCGGTGAAGGCGAGAGAGACGATGTTGCCATCGTTTGATGAGTTTTTGGAAGCGGCTAGGGGATCTGTACAGGGCATGAGGGACGGCGTGGATATGCTGGAGGGTCAGGTGGTGAATGTGGGGCGTGATCTGGAGGATAAGAAGTATAAGGTGGTGTTTTTGATGAAGACTACACTGGAACTGTGGGATGGATTGTACGCAGAGCTTATGCATCCTGGGGGGAAGGGAGAGGCAGAGGTGGGAGATTTTCTGCCCACACGGATCTCGAGGCCAGTTTCCTGGTTCATTGCGGTGGAAGCAAAAGGGATGGAAGTGGTGGTCGTTGAGAGAGAGGACAACTGCGGCTAAGGCGTTGATATCTGTGGTGGGGATTGGTTTGGGATACGAATATCATGAAGTACATGTCTCTAACGAATCTTCGAATTATGAATTTTAGTTACATCACTTATAGGTATCAAATGTTGGCCTCCGCGTAGTGCGAGTTGAATCGGTAGTTGCTGTAATTTAACGCGTTGTGAATGAACCAGTGAATGGAACCCGATCACGAAAGTCTAACGCGCAACTTTCAGATGCCCTGAGTGATGAACTGTGATTATCACATGCTTATTGGAGTTTGATAACCCAGTTAACTTTAAGGCTTTGAGATGAGCATTGCGGGGTGCATTGGTGGGTTTTTTGTGGGTGTTGACAGGCTGAAGACGTTTGTTCTGGTGATACTTCAACCATTCAAACTCAAACACCACCGGCCGACACATGAACCAACTAAACTTTCCACCATTATTTTGGTCAAACACATTCTACACCCTTGACATGAGTATGTCAATGTATCAGACGTATCTCGCATCGGGCGCCGAGCGGTTGGAGAACAGCTTTTGCCGGTCGCGGGTGCAGTAAGGGATCAATTCCAGCGCCGACCAACCCCGCCATCCCCACCCACATCATACAACAGCTACCAAATATGACCTACACCACCGCCGACCCCGTCACCATTCATCTCTCAGACCTAGAGTCCGGTAACTACACCTATCTATAACCCTCCAACCTCATCGCTTATTCCTGGCAGGTTCTGTCTCCTCCTCCACTCTCCTCAACGCGTTTGGACCCGACTCCCTGGGAATAATAGTTGTCACTTCTCTCCCGGCCCGTTTCACAACCCTACGCACGCGCCTCCTCTCCTATGCCAGCCACATCGCTGCGCTTCCAGCGCAAGAGCTAGCTGCCCTCGAAGCTCCAGGCGCAAACTATCTCGTCGGGTGGTCATGCGGCAAAGAAACGCTTACGGCAGATGGGCGTGTCGACACATTGAAAGGCAGTTACTACGTAAACTGTGCGTTCTACAAAAATCCCGTGCTCGATGGCGCAGATGGGAAGGACCTGTATCCGGATTTCAAAGAGTACACGGCAGGGAACATCTGGCCGGCGGCGCTGGCCGGGTTCGAGGAGTGCTGCAAGGAGCTGTGTACTCTTATCATCGATACTGCGGCGCTGGTAGCTCACGCGTGCGACCAGTATGCTGCGGAGAATATCGACGATTACACCCCGGGATACTTAGAGCACGTGGTCAGGACATCTACCACTACAAAGGCGCGGTTGCTACATTACTTCCCGCCCCCAACCGGAACGGATGAGGAGGGTGAGGAGGATCTCGACTCTTGGTGCGGCACCCATCTCGACCATGGATGCCTTACCGGCCTCACGAGCGCAATGTATGTGGATGAGCTTGCAAACCCGCCGAACTTTGCAGCAGGGGTAGAGTTACCAGAACTCGAGGGTGGACCGCCAGATAAAGAGGCGGGGTTGTATATTAAAGATCGTATGGGGCAAGTAGTCAAGGTTGGGATTCCGAGGGATGGGCTGGCGTTTCAGACCGGCGAGGCCCTAGAGCGCATCACAAGGGGAAGGTTCAAGGCGGTGCCACACTTTGTTCGTGGGATGAGGCCGAGTAAGGGAGTGGGAGTGGCAAGGAACACATTGGCGGTTTTCACACGTGAGTTCTACCCTATTGATATGGGGGATGCTAATATACTGGGAAACAGAACCGAATCTATATGAAAAGGTAGATGGAGAGATGGACTTTGCCGCATTTGCAAAGATGATTGTGGAGAAGAATACGGCAATGTAGAAGAATATACCCAGCTGTCGAGAACCATACTATTTGAGCAAATCCGGAGATTGAACTGTGCTTTCGAAGAAAAGTGGTGTGGGAACTGGAGTGTACGTTGTGTAACGTAACACTCACGTCACCGCCTCTAGCTTCATTCAAACCACTTTCTTCCGGATCCAATACTTCTCTCCCGCACTAATATACTTCTCTCCACATCAATTCACATCAATTCCTCTCACATCATGCCAAAACGCAAGCAAGACCCCGTCTCTGAAGCCTCCGATAATGACTACGATGAAGAACAAGAAGCGCCATTAAAGCCCGCCCCCTCCTTCAACGGCGCTCTCAAAAAATACACCTTCACCAGCTCCACCCCCTCCCCATCGCGCGCCCTCTTCGCCTCCGCCCGCGCAACCAAACCCATCACTCCCTCATCCCGCAAACCCGCACCCTCACCCCGCAAGCGCACCATCCCTCCAACCACCGCCCCAGCCCCAGCCTCACCAAACCCCAAACCCAAAAAGAAGCGCCCAAAACACCCCGGCTATGCGCCCCCGCAAAAATACGCACACCTCTCCGGCATCCCCGACGTACTCTCCACAAACCTAATCTGCGTCTTCGTCGGCACAAACCCGGGTCTAAAAACTGCCGCGACGGGACACGCTTACTCCGCGCCCTCCAATCTCTTCTGGAAGCTCCTACACCGGTCCGGTCTTACCCCCGACCAGAAGCGCCCCGCCACCGACGACCTCAAGCTCCCCGAATTGTACTCGTTCGGCAACACCAATCTTGTCTCCCGGCCTACAAAGGACCAGGCTGAGCTTAGTCTGCAGGAGATGGATGCGTCTGTGCCGGTGCTGGAGGGGAAGGTGAGGAGGTGGAAGCCAGAGGCGGTGTGTATTGTTGGAAAAGGGATTTGGGAAAGGATTTATAAGGTTAAGGCAGGGAAACGGTTGAAGGATTTTGTGTTTGGGTGGCAGGAGGGGTGGAGGTTTGGCGGAGTTGAGGGGGAGTGGGAGGGGGCGAGGGTTTTTGTGGCGGTTAGCACGAGTGGGTTGGTGGCCGGGTATAGTACCGAGAGGAAGCTGGAGATTATGACGGAGCTGGCGGAGTGGGTGAATCAGAGGCGGAGGGAGAGGGGGGAGACGGCGCCGAGGGGGTTGAGTGACGAGGTTGTTGAGAAGGCGGCAAGGGAGAGGGAGGAGGAGTATAGGAGTAAGGTGGTGGAGTGGGAGGCGTGGATAAAGGTTGAGAAGTTGGAGGAGGAAGGGGTGGGGGAAGAGGAGCTGGAGAAGGAGGGCGTGGAGATTGTGAAGGGGGAGGATCTGGAGAAGAGGAATAATGGCTGTCCATGTTGACCCCGGTATCATGACATACTTGTTCTTGCGTTTATCATTGCCGGGCGTTGGTTGTATTTGCTCTCATATGTGGAGTTGCGGTTTAGTATACCAACCATTGTTCTCAACCAATTCTTTCGGTATTTCAAGTCGTCCGTTTGGTATTTTCATTGGTATCACCACCATGTCCGGGATCAAGCAGATATCAATTAAGAATTCATAAACCGGGAATGATAAGTAAAATCTAAATAAACTATCGAATCACCACAACCACGTACTGGCGTTTCCCTAGCGCAATCAAATCACCAGTGGGTAGGTGATGTACCATGACGCGTCATCGGCTTCCAACATCCGAAATACCCTGACAGCCAGCCGGTCCAGCCGTACGCCTCAGACCCAGGAGTAAGTATGTCATTTTGTTCCTTGCATTAATTGCCACGCAGACTTAACGTGGCAGATGTCATCGTGTAATCGATATCGATAGATCATCCATCGGCCAGGGAGGGAAAAAAAAGTAAATAATTAATGTAAAAATTATATTACCGATAGAATACACCAGCGAAAAAAAAAAGCCCGTCTGAGACCACCGAAAAATTTCTCCGCAATCTTGCCCATTGTAAAAAAATGGCAAGAATGAAAGATAAAAAGTAAACAGCAGCCGGCCCCGGAAAAACACCTTTAAATGAGTTGCCCCACCTCATCTATCAAATCAACCAAGCAAATACACAAAAACTCCCCCATACCCCCATCCGCGCGTGTCGTAATTTCATAGCAGTAGCAAGTAGGTAGTAATACACCGAAGAATCAGAAATCGGAAGCCCAAGTGAAGTAAAAGTGCCGTAATCCCATCCCTCAAATCCATGAAAGGGATCCAACAATCATTGCGACGACCAGCAATCCCCAATTCCTTCTCATCATCATGGCAGCACTATCATCATCAGTTCCACCGTCGGCCGTAGTCCCATTCGCCAGGGTCCCATTGATCACCACCGTCCTAGTGTTATTCACATCCGCAATCTTGCTGGTAAACATATCTGCGTCATTGGGCAACGCACTGGCATTCTGATACAGCGCCTGCGCGTACGTCTCATTATGGTTCTCGTCGCAGCCGCACACGCTGTATTCCTGGCATAGACACAGCACCGGCAACGTCTCGTTCGTGCTCGCCGTAGTGTTATGGAACAGATGCGGGCGCGAGAATGGGTACGCAAATGCGCTTGCCAGCCACAGACCCGGGAGTAGTCCCAACGCTGCGCCGGCGAGAATGTATGGTGTGATTCCGGACGAGGAGCGTTTTCCGGCGGTGTAGGGGACTGCTGCCCCGCCGCTGTATGCGCCGCCGAAGGAGCGTGGAGTGCCGGACCCAGACGAGGTGCGGCCACCAGCGTTGGAAGAACTGTGTGATGAGGTCAGACGGGGGGAGGAGCGGGGGAAGGAGCTATGATACCTGCTAGTTCTGCCGCTAGTTGAACCACCGCTAGTGCGCCCGCCGCCACTGCGCCCGCTTCCCCCACTGCTTCCTCCGCGCCCACCGCCGCCACGACGCTTCTCGAGGGAATGTGACGATGGCGATGAATACCAATCGCGGCCGATTGAGTCGGAGAAGGAATTCTGCGACGACGGAGAAGTGTCGTAGTTTTTGCCCCCCCCAACGGGACCACGCTTTTCTAGCTGCGCAAATTCATCGTTGTCATAGTTGGCAATGGCACTCGTAGAGGCAAACAGATATGTAGAGGCCAGCAGAAGTGCAAACAGTGATGCGGGGAGCGGTATTGCGATGCGCATGATGATTGGTTGGTCGGTGGTTGGTGATATGTAAGTAATGTGGAGGTTGAGCGCGACAACAGAGCGAGATGCAAGGGATCGCGGGGCTTTATTAAGAAGCAATTCTTTGTCTGAGACCTGCCAGCTAAGTAGCAAGGGGAGTGCTTTGTTCGTTTAAACTCAGTTAAGTAACGTCACTAGCTAGGTAGATCAGTGTTTGCTCGGGGCCACTGCTGCTAAGGTATATACTTGTTGGCCTTGCTCCCATTAAATGGCAATCTCCTCGCTACGAGCATTGTATGGCACTGTAGAGACGTCTCTGACAACTCGTATTGCGACCAGTTTCCTGGCAGATCTGAGTCATAAGTTTCAGCCCTATAGGCTGATTGAGATGCTGTGCATGGATGCAAACCCGCAGATGCGCCGCGCTGGAGATAAAACGCGCCGTCTTTCTAGGTTATCACCACCAAAGTATGTGCTGCCAAAGTCGTCCTAGTTCTCGCCCGCCTGTATCAACTAGCCCCGGTTGCGCAGTCGCACGCAAGAAGATGAAACGAAAGTGCCGTCCTTTGTTTTTGGGTTCAACTGCAGCAATCCAAACCGTTATCCCTTTGACCATATGGCCATCGCCGTCGACTCACGTCAGTCATATGCTAACATTGGCTTCCAGAGACTTTAACTCGGCCGAACTCAACTGCATCGGTGGGTCTTGCGACTATAACATGCTCTTCCCGCATGACCATCCTTTATCACCGCCCCAAAGCTACACTAAATCCAAGCCGCCAGGTGAATCCATCTAAGCTTTCTAGCTGCGGCTGCCTACAAGCTCTCCACCTTCGCTCTCCTCATCAAACTATAACGTGCCATACTCCGTAGTCCTACGTCCGCCTGAAAACTCTCTCACAGCCCCAACCAACCTTCTCCTCCGCTCCCTAGTATCAAAAACCTGAGCATGGTCACATTTCGCATACCAAAGCACCACCAACTCCTCTCCAGCGCCCCACACTCTATCCGCGTCTCCCGCAGCCTCCTCCCCGGTCAAGTACCCCCAAATTCGCTCCGTGTTCACCAATAGATCCCTTCTCCCAAGCACAACCGCACACTTCTTCCCCTTCAACTCTTCCTTCCATAGGATATTCTGCGTCCAGAAGAAATGGCGGCAGATGGTATGTGAGATCCCGGGGTCTGTGGAGGCGAAGTATTCCAGTTGGTGCTCGTTGGCGAGGCGGGGAGGGCGCGAGGTGAAGTTATAGGCTACGTTAGGAAGGTGCAATAGGAATGCGATGGGGTCGATGAGAACTAGGGAGTGTATCTTCGTGCTGACCTGGGGGCAGTGCAGGAGGTGCGTAGCTAGGATTGTGCCGTATCTGACCATGGGGTTAGTGGATAGGTTCAGGGACAGGAAGATTAGAGTAACTGACGAGTGTGCGGCGAGGACGAATTGTCCGATTCCGTGGAAATTGATAATTTTTAGCATCTGCTTTGAGAACTCGGTTGGGGTTGTGGGGTCCCCGCATATACGGGTTGATATTGGCTATAGGTTGGCTGTGTTAATAATAGTCGTAGGGAAACAGGGAAGGAGGGAAGCCACCATAATTTCAACAGCAATTATACCAACGTCTTCTCCCAGTTCTTTCACTAGCTCACCTAGGAGTGGGATATACGGATACATCCCCACCCCGAGTCCATGAAGGAACACAACCGGCAGTTTATCCTCTGAAGTGTGCGGACGGAGCCAATATGACAAATTCTTCGCCGGCGAGTTCACACCCCTGGAAAACAGCGGAGCGTGCGGTCTCCCAGGGAAAACCTCCAGCCAGCTCGCTGTTGGAAAGAGTCTGAACCCACGGTACGCAAGACGGACCGATGTAAGGACGTCGACAATATGCATCATCTAATCTCTTAGTTACATCTCCATGAAGCAGCTGTGCGGATGAGGGAACTCACTCCATACCACAGTAAGCTGCGATGGCTCATTTTCACGGGATCCAAAGTGAGGCGCAAACTCTTCACTTTGGGATTATACCCCGGCGATAGTTCGAAATCGAGTTTACGCCTGCACGCTTCAAGATATTCATTGAGCTCTGCAGCTTCTTCCGAGTCCGGGGCGGGCGGAGAGTCGCGATCAAGAAATCCCCATGTCAAGAACTCCGCCAGATTTTCTCGGTACACCGAGGCAAACGGGGCACCATGGAACCAGCCGGAGAGGTAGTCAGTGGGCGAGGTGATGGTGTTAATGCATTTCCTAAATAGCTCTCGTCGCTCATCAGGCGTATGTGGAGCTGGATGCGGCGCTGGCTACACGAAATATTAGTTTATATGCTCGACTGCGATTTGTTTTGGGGTGTCATTGCAGCCTATCCGTGTGGATGGATGGACGTTGGCAATACCTAGCCCTATATATTTATTTTCATACCTTCTGTAACCTCTTACTCCACGGCAGGTACCAACAAAAATAAAACAGGGTCTCTGCAGCAAACCACATTTCCAATATCAGGGGTAGCACGTGATTCCGTGTGATCAGCGCATAGGCTGTATAAACTATGCTGATGGGGGCCACCGACTTCAGGCCGAAGATGCAGGCGCGGATGAAGATTAATGAGCTAACAGAGGTGCCTATCATGATGATGGCGTGTAAGACTGATGGATTACTTCAGTCGTTAGATGGTGGAGAGTAGAAGAATGTTATATGGTTGAGAGCTGTGGCGGAAAGAGCTACTTGAGATTTTGTTGGGATATAGCGCTGGGCGCAGTGTTGAGGTTAGTGACGTGGGTTGATTGGAACAGGCACTAATAGCAAATGTTAGGACCACGTTTTCTTCATATGCTACATACGAACCCCTCTGGAGCATACCGATCAGGTTCTACAAGAACCTATCCCCCATGAGTCAGAGTACAATCGATGTTGCTGTTTAATCATACTGTATTCACTTTATCTAGAGTATGACAATGCCCACTTCCCTGTCCCCCGGATGATCCGGCTAGGTGGGGAGATCCCCATCCTCTGCCCTTACTCCCCTTGTGCAGTCGTTGTTTGGCATGTGGTTAATTTCTATCAGATCCATTAGCAGAGGACGAAGAACGCTAGTTGTGGAAGGGGTTAGGGTTTACGAGTGTAAAGCATCTGAGGCGAGATATTTAAGCCTGAGATGGCGTAGCCTGTAGACGGCTCTTGAGCGATAAAAGCCGGATGACAGACTAGAGATGGCGATCTGATGCATCTGACGAATAGGGTCGTCCTGCTTCAGCCTGAAAATTCGACCTTTCAGCTCAGCTTTCATGTGCCTTCCTTCATAGCCAGCCATACAGATCGCTCGAAAGCTAAGCTGAAAGTTTGAGCTGTAAGTTGATTGATCAGGCGTCGGGACAGTCAAATGTGAGCTGCACTCATCCCAGGGAGCGTAGTGAAGCCTACAGAAGCCACGGTGTTGGAGCCAATATAAGGGTATATGTCCGGTTCATCTTTCACAAGCCTGTTTATCATAGATGTTACTGCTGCTGCATATAATCATAATTAGGTTCGAGACTTTGATGGATTGGTATCGGTATAGGAACGATGGGTTCTACCTGGTCCGCATGTCTGATCGGGTCCATTGGCACTACAGTGGCCGCAGTCGAGCAGACGACAACGATATCTCCTATCCAGACCGGTCATTTTCCTTTTTCGAAGCGGGCTTCCATCATCGTTGATTCTCCACTGGACTTACAAACATCTTATCTACCAGCTGGTTAGCAAGAAGGCTCCACTGAGACATTCTGGCGTATGCACACGCCTCGTGTTTGTACATACTCCACCAATTGAGGATTGCAGGACAATAAGCCCTCAATTCTGACCTATCATTTTCTTCGAGGAGCCGCCTCTGCATTGCTCCCTGAGGTTCCCCGTATGAGACTGCTGGAAAGCGCTTTAATACTAGAACGTGGGGCATGAGCATAGGACTAGTGGATTTGGGTTCGATTCACTCTTTTCTGGGCAATGAATGGTGCAGTGGTGGAGGTGGCGTAGGAGGGTAGCGGAAGTGCTTCATGTAGAGTAGGTGTTTCAGGAAGCAAATTGGGCGTCACTGAGGAAGTATCTTTTTGGTGTTACTGCAAGCCCTGGTACGATCTGGATATCCTTATCTTTATCTTGTCGGAATTGCCTTTTCTGTTGATTTCAACTGAAACCCGTCTTCTTGCCAGCGTTACTTTACATTCCTCATTGCAGTACATGTATACAATCCCACCTACTCTACACAACTCCTACTTTCACCGCTTGCCATGCTATTAAATACACGCTCCGCTGAAATATGCAACCCGCTCGCAACAAAAGCAAAACCCAAGAAGTACCCTTCACTACATCAATCGCACTGCCGCCATCACCCCGCCAACCGCTGCCGCCGCCGACAACCCCCCCACTGTACACCGCCTCACCACACCCCCACTATTAACCACGCACGTCGCATTACCCACACACGAGCTCTTGATAGGACAGCATCCCGCCTTCGTCCCAGTTCCTACTCTCCATCAGCGCTTCCTCCCCACGGAGCTTCTCGATGAAAAAACTTACCGCATACTGTCTCCCCTTGCATGCACGTAAGCTCGTCCATAGTCCCGCAAGTTCCATCAGAAAAGCACGTAAGTCCCGCCTGGCAGCAGTAGTTGAGTCCTGGACATTGTTCGTACCCGCTACCCACCCAGGTACGTCAGCATCCTGTGTTCCGCCGGAAGGAAGGGAAAGACACTCACTTATCGCAGCCGTAGCCTGCTGCTCCCGTCTTGAACGCTGGTGCGCGCTTCGATAGTGATAATGGAGGAGGAGGAGCGAGCCGTTTCAATAGATCTGTATGGCGCTCTGCGTAGGCGTCGGCGCAGCATGCCGCAACAAACACGAACAGACTGAGGATCAGGGTGGTAAAGAGACGCATATTTCCAGCTGTGGCGCGGAGATGGCAATGGCGATGGTGGTTGTTTGCGGATCTCGGAACATGATGATGGTGGTTGTTCCCTGTTTGTTGTCATCGGGTGGTTGGTCGCCAAGGGGTTGACGCGGTGAGCCGAGCGCCGAGCACAGAAACACAAAGAAAAGCTTATCCATTTTCGACCAATCGGAATAATGCTGGTTTAATGATCAGAGAATTTGCAGCATCACCCTCCTCAAACGTTCCCGGTCCTATTTATAACTAAAATAAAGTAGCCAGTTTTGACAAGAAGGATGCCATTCTAGATATTCAATGCAAACAAAATAGAGTGGTAAATAAACGAGTTTTTAAAACCTTTACTCCTCCCAAAAAACCATTGATACCCAAACATAAGAGAAGAGAAAACGCAGTAATGGGAATGGGACACATCAACCAAAATGGCGGCTAGCGAGGACGGAAGCCCAGAAAGAAAGAGCGAAAGGTACAAAATACAGGAATTCGCAACGCAGAAATCCACTACCTCCTCGTGTCCATATTTCTACAATAGACTTAATGCAGGATGCGAAAGATACAGACGTACAAAGAAAGCTAGTAACACAATGCCCATGCAGATTTGGGGGGCATGAGAAGAGCCAGAGCTGGAGCCAAAACAGAATGCGCCAACGATTAATATTTCTTTCCCTTTCTATTCCTCTTTTTCTTGCTTTTGTCGGGAATAACCACTGATACGTCAATCAACTCCCATTCCATGTGTCGTATCATGTAGTCATCGATGTGATCCGGTTCCCTTTCAATCCTGTCATAACCTTCACCGTAGGTATCGTGACCAAGGCCTCTGTTGACATCTAATTCCGCAAGAGTTTCTCGCGGAGTGGCAGCGGCGGTGGTGACGGGTACAGAGATGTCTCTAGAAGCACTAGCCTCCTTACTTGTGATTGCCGGCGTATTGACTGCCGGCGTATCCTTCGGGGTTTGAGGTGTTCCTCTTTCAGCAAAGTCTGCAACATCCGTGTCCACAACCTCCTTCTGCGCTACCTTTGCGGCTGCAACGTCTTCAACGTCTTCTGCAGCTTCAAGTGCCTTTTCCACGTTTCCACCGGGAATGATAGGGACATCGTCAGGCACATCCAGCTCTTTTACGACATCGTCTCCAAGCATATCTCGTATCGTCAACTTGTTGAAATAATCCGTGGTAAAGTCCCCTTCTTGGATGACGACATCGTCCAACATTCGCTTCTGGTCCGACTTCCGAAGGATGTTCGATTCGATAGTATATTCTGAGACGAAGCGATATATGTGGACATCGCGCGTTTGTCCAATCCGATGACAACGATCTTGACATTGCTTATCCATTGCAGGGTTCCAGTCCAGATCGTAGAAGATTACCGTATCAGCACCAGTCAAATTGATACCCAGCCCACCTGAACGGGTTGAAAGGATAAAAACCAAAATCCTAGTATCGTTGTTGAAGCGGTCCGTGAGTGCTTGACGTTGTTCCACCTTTGTTGAGCCGTCCAAGCGAAGATACCGGTGACCATGAATGTTGAGGAACTGCTCCAGAATGTCCAGAACCTTGGTCATCTGGGTGAAAATCAACGCTCGATGACCACCCGCTTGCAGTTGGCGTAGAAGGCCATCCAGGCGCTGCAGCTTACCACAGTCATATTGAAGTAGTCGTTTATCGGGAAATGCTATTGACAGTCGTATTCTTGGCTGGTGGAAGGGGTCCGAGGGGTATTGTTGCTGGCATCTTCGGACAGCCTCCACTCCTCGAGGTGCAAGGGCGATTTGCGGCATGTCCGTAGCAACAACTGCTGGTGTAATGCAGCCAAATTTTGTGATTGTGGACTCGAGCGATTCAGATCGCTGGCTCAGAGTGGGTATCATTCCATTAATGATCTCTGACCGGCTCAGAAACCACTCTGTTATCCGACTCCGTGCCTTTGGCTGTGGCTTCACTGGACTTAGCGAGATATCCCGTGTGCACGCTCCAACTAGATCACTGCTGCATAATGGTTCATATTGAGTCCGAATCCGGTTCAACCGTACACAAGTCTTCAGCTTATCAAGATAGGAGAGCTCCGATTGATACTTCATGTACTGGACGTTTCCACTGATTGTTGACAAGTCTTGCTCCACAGGTTCGATGGTAGCCGCCTTCTCCTGGTAATACTGTCGCAGGAAATCGGTGGCCGAAAGAGCTGATATTTCATTGTAGTTTTGCCGTGTAAAGTGGTTGTTTTTTGCAGGTACTAGTCCCACAAACTCCAAAAAGTCCGTGCTAAAAGATGGATCGAAATTATCCTCGGTCAATAACCGCCGCCGGATAAGCAGCTCCTTCACCTCATAATCTGCTACCACAGACTTCTGCATTGCAAACGAAGTGACGATCTGCCTGGTTTCAAAAAGGTCTGGATGATTACAGACCTTGCGCAGTTGCATGAGGCAGTTGATGATTGACAGGTAGTTACCCGAAGCCAACGTTTCCCGCGTTTTCGCCATAGACATGAAGTCATCGTACAAGTATCGTTGTCTTTTAGATAGTCGACAGTACACGATATGCTCGAACTTTCCAGGCATCTGCTTTTCCACATCGGCCTTGAGCCGTCGCAACAGATATGGTCGCAGGACCTTATGGAGTTTGGTAATGGTGTTCTTGGCCTCGCCGTCCATCCCTTCGCGCCCTCCTTCGATTAACTGTTCAACCGGATGTGCAAACCATTCCTGAAACTCGTTCAAGTTGGCAAATCCTGCCGGCAAACTTGACGATCCAGAAGGCATGAGGAAGTACAAAAGCGACCATAACTCAACGAGGTTGTTTTGCAACGGAGTACCAGTCAATAGCAATCGAGCCTCGGATTTGAAGTTGAGAAGAGTTTGCCATCGCTGCGAACGGAAGTTCTTGATGTTATGCGCCTCATCAAGAATCAGGTAATGCCAATTTCGACGTTTAAAGGTAACCTGATCCTGAAGTACTAGCTGATAAGACGTAATACACACGTGCCACAGATTATTGTCGAACCAACCTTTCCGCTTCTCGGCTCGTTGTTCTCGGCTGCCATAATAGGTGAGGATTTTGAAGCCAGGTGCCCACTTTTTAAACTCCATTTCCCAATTTAGCATGACACTTGTCGGGACAACAATAAGATGCGGGCCCCAAACACCCCTCTCACAAGCAAGGTGGGCTAGCAAGGCGATGGTTTGGATTGTTTTGCTGCATTAGGTTAGTGATTTGTTTTAAAAGGTTCAACTTGAAAGATTGGACATACCCTAGACCCATCTCATCGGCCAAGATTCCATTTGTATGATTGGAGTACAACCCAGCGAGCCAATCCAGCCCATAATGTTGATATTCCCGCAAGGTGCCACGGAGAAGAAAGGGAACAGCTGTTTTGATGACCGTTTGAGGCTGTGGTGTGGCGTCGGGCGACGTGGTGGGCGATGACTGCAGTGCGCTGTCCTTGGGGTCCAGTTGTGATGCAGAGGTGGCAGTTTCTGCATCAGCGGATTCACACTTCATATCAATTGTAGATATGTCCTCGATAGACTTTGGCACGACCACGTCATCCTCAACATCTACTGTACGGGAGCGATCCATAAATTCCTCCTCCACCATTTCTTCGACTCTGGCGTCAATATTAACAAGCTGAACTTCGTCATCATCATCGTCATCATCGTCATCGGTATTGGTTATGCGGTCTCCGGGCACATATGCTACATCCGAATCTTCTTGGGTTTCTTCCGGCTCGGCAATCGCCCCTCCTTTCCCACCATAGAACCCTAGTAACCCGGATTCCATCCCATCTTCGTGTTCATTTTCGCTCATATCGCTTTCACCGTCCTCCTCCTCGTCCATATCTGTTGACACGTCGCTTTCATCCATGAGAATATCATCTACTTCTTCCAGTTCGGGAAGTGAGAGACCGCTTGTAACACTCTGCCTTAATGGGCGCTCGTCTAGCATATCGACGTCTGACATTGGTTCTTGGTCAGAATTGGGATCCAGCATCTCCTGGTCAATGTCCATTTCATCTCCAAACTGCGGTCCTACAGTATTTCGGCGTGTGGATGTTGATTTACCCAATGCAGCATACTTAGCCCGTAGTTGTTCGACCGTAAGATTCGCATCGTCATCTTGGGCTTCAGCATCCGATTCAGATTCCGATGTAGACATATTATCCTCGTCAATATCACCTTGTTCATCCTCAGCATCATCGCTTGCGTCCTCTTCTTCCTCTTTAGCGTCAAGTTCTGACGTTGAAACAACGGAGCCGAGCCGATCGCCGCGACGGGCATCAAGAAGTTGCGTTGAGTGTTCGAGCATTATTTTGAGATGTTCTTTTCCAGCTTCACGGCGCTCTTCCTCAGCTCGTTGGATCCTTCGCTTGTCCACCTCCTACTTTAACGTATTAGCAACGATACTTAGAAAAGGTAGGGCACCAGTGGGTGCTATGATTCGGCATGAATGGGTCGCTTGCCTTAGTGACTTCTTCCCATTTCCTCCGCAGTTGCGATATTTGCTCTTTGTATAGCTTTCGATTTTCTATATACTGCTCTTGCTCAATTTCCTCTTGCGTTCTCGGCCTCCTACTCTTGACTTCAGCCATGAGTGCTGCATTTCGTTTTCGCATAAGTTCTTGATGTTCCTTGCGTTCTTTGAACAATAATTTGCGAAAATGAAGTGCATGTGCAACAAGATGGTCATGATGTCCGTACTGCCGTTCGGGTTCCATCTGTTTTTCTGGAAGAAATAGGGAGCAGTTTTCGCGCGTAAGTAAACCAAATTGAGCTTCGTGTTGTATCTTATTCCGAAGCTCTGCCTCTTCCCGAGCGTTTTCCTCTGCCTCCAGCCGTTTTTCCTCATTGTGTTCCGCATCCTCCTGCCGTAAAAACTCATCGAACGATGCGAACAGTTTTGGTGGTGGTATTTGAGAGGGATGCGTGATTACTGGTTTCGGTACTCCAAACTTCAGTTTCAATTTGACCTTCGGTACCCTGAAGTCGGGGCTCAGCTCCAATTCCCCATCAGAGTCAAAGCTAGATTGCCCATCCGAAAATCCATTCGCATATGAATCACTCAGTCGTCTTTTTGATCCAGCAAGTTCCTCTTCAGCTGCAGCCACAGCTTTCTTCAACGCACGAGCACTTTTTCTGGTACCAATTGCTGGGCTGGATTTAGGTTTTGGTGGAGGTGCCTTAGCTGGTATCGTTTTTGTTGCAATTCTAGGTCGTGTGGATGACGGTGGAGGCGGCGGTGGTGGTGATGGTGGTAGTGGTTGCGGAGGTGGTGGTGGTGGTGGTGGTGGTGGTGGTGGTGGTGGAGGTGGAGGTAGTGCGGATCTCTTAGAAGGCGACCTTATTACAACAGCAGTAGCAGTGACAACCTTGTCCATGGATTTGGTAGGAGTTTTCGTGTTGCGACCTGATGCACGGGTCGGAGATTGATTTTGGACTCTACCATTCGCCTGCTGTTTACTTGAGGATGCCTTAGCACTAGGTCGAGAGGCAGATCGAGTTGAAGACACGTCATTCGTCTGTTGAACGGCCTGTCGTTGGGAAACCCTCGTCCCACGCGTTGGAATTCCATTTTTCGATGGAGATAATAACTGGAGTGGTAGTGGATTGGTTCGACCGGATTTGCGACGGCCGTCAATGATAAAGGCTGTTGGGGTTTGAGTTGTAGCACTTTTCCACGGTGGCGAGTCGTCGAGCTTTCTTTTCTTGGATGACTTTTTGGTTTCGCTTGTTATTACGGGCGCGTCTGACGGCATAGCTACTTGCGACTCGGGTGTAGTTTGTCCATTCTCTACAACAGTAGAAAGAATCAGCAACAGATAAAAAATTGATGAATATCCAAGTGAAGCTCAATACCTTGTGAGCCGGACTCTCCGGAACGCCTTCGCGTGTTTCTCATCCCGACAGCTGTCGACGAGTGAATGGAACGAAGCTAGCAGTCGTGCTTGTCGAACGAAATCGAAGAAAACATGGGAGATTTTAGTAGCGAGAGAAAGCCCTGATCTTAACGACTTTGCACACGAAATTTGAGGTCGACAGCGGCAGTGGTTGCTGAGTTATAGCGAGGGGCGCTGCAATGCGGTCTGTGGTGAGGTTTTACTGATGGATGTGTTGCTCACAAACCCCGACACCATTTCGGTCAGCCCCAAGCCTCTCAGTCTGGCTCTCTGGTTTCGGCTCTGCATGGTTGGGTTGCACTCGACCACCACTGCTACTGCTACTGCTGAATAACGAGGCGACAACGACCAACTCTCCGCTCATCTGCCTATTGCCCTACTGCCGTGGTATGTTATATCTCAATGTATCAGTTACGTCTGTGTAATTAACATACCCTCCAGATGCTCGCCCGGCAATTGGCCGTTGCGCGGCCGCTCGTCCAACGAGCCCGCATCATCCCCCTCTCGTCCACCCCGACTCGATCATTCAGACTCGGCTTCCCTAGAGAGCCGATTACACAACCTATGGACCCGAGCTACTACCCCGCCAATAATGATACCATCGACCCAGGAATGGTTGGTACATCTAGAAGGCGCTATGGCACCGCTAATCGAACCTGAGCAGAATGGTGGATATGTAAACCCCGTCCCTGAGAAGCGCCAATTCAGAGATCCCTATGGCGACTGGTGGGATAAGCAAGAGCGTCGTAACTATGGAGAGCCGGTATGTCCTTTGATCACTCCCGGTTACCATAACGAAACCATTGTTCATATTTGGCGGTTGTCTGGATAGATTCATGAGGACAACGATATATTGGGAAGGTTCACCCCGGAGGAGTACACCTGGACCACGCCCGGAAAGGGTCTTTTTCAGATTGGCTGTTTCATTTCAACCGTCTTTGGGCTTATGGGAGTCGTCTACATGTTCTATCCCGACAAGCCTGCCGTACCCAGAACCTTTCCGCACCGGGGGTTGGAGAAGGCGTTAGGTGGACCCGGAACTGTCTCAGTAAGATTCCCTCGTACCCCAGAAAAACCAGGCCAGTAAGGGATGTGACTAACTCGGTATCTCCAAAGGCCGCATCAGATGGCACCGACTAGGTTTGAATAGACACTCTGGATGAAAGGTGCGTTTAGTCTGAAGGTATTAAGGTGTATATATTCTGCATCATTCATCAAGAAGCGTATCTAGGAAGACACTCCTATAGTAAAATACTGCCGAGTAGAATAATTCAAAGTGACGTTAATGTCAATAAAAGCCCATCGTTTCTATCATTCCGTACTCTACACATGTGGAATGGTAGTTCAAGGCGTGCTGCAGTGTTCTCGTACCTTGGGTTTCTCTGAGAATGTGAAGGAGAGGCTCTTTCACGTCATGCAACAAGCTTACGAACTAATCTTTGGGAAACAACAGCTCTTCGACCCTCTTCATCAACATCCATCAATCACTCCATCTCTAAAAACCTCAATACACTCTCATTTACCAAGCGCCCTTCATCTTGGCCACATATACCTGCCAATAATCAACATCCGTTCTCCGATCGATCGTTCACTCACAAGCAATCATGCCGAGTGCCACAGGCCAGGACTGGGAAAAGTACAAGAAGTTTGCCGACGATGAAGAGGAAGAGAAGAAGATTGTTCCCTTGTCAGAAGAGTATGTTCTACTTCTATCCCTTAGCTAGAGTAACTAAGAAGATGTGGCGGGGGGATTTTGAGATGGACTACTGGAATTCATGGCTGACAATTGTTTCACCATAGTGACATTCAAGTCCTTAAAACCTACGGTGCAGCACCGTACGCTGCAAGCCTGAAGGCAGTGGAGAAAGAGCTCAAAGAATTACAGCAGAAGGTGAACGAGAAGATTGGTAATAGTCCCCTCACATAATGTGCCAAGTGCACTGTCGCTAACAATCTTCAGGTGTCAAGGTATCTAGCAACCACGTTTATCTATCTTTACAGCGACTTACTGATAGCTTGGATAGGAGTCGGACACCGGTTTGGCGCCACCACATCTGTGGGATATAGCTGCGGACAAGCAGCGGATGCAAGAGGAGCAGCCCCTCCAGGTAGCTCGGTGCACCAAGATCATTCAGAGCGCCGACGACCCTGAGAAGGCGAAATATGTTATCAACGTCAAGCAGATTGCTAAGTTCGTGGTGAACCTTGGAGAGCGTGTATCGCCAACCGATATTGAGGAAGGGATGAGAGTTGGGTAGGTGCCTTAATGAGACTCCATAAGTCAAGGCTGCAGTAACTGACTATGCTATAGAGTTGACCGTCAAAAGTACCAAATTCTTCTCCCTTTGCCACCCAGAATCGATCCCTCCGTCACCATGATGACTGTCGAAGAGAAGCCTGATGTTACCTACGGGGATGTTGGTGGGTGTAAGGAGCAGATCGAGAAGCTTCGTGAGGTGGTTGAATTACCGCTTCTGTCTCCAGAGCGATTTGTGAATCTTGGTATCGACCCACCCAAGGGAATTTTGCTCTACGGACCTCCTGGAACCGGAAAGACTCTGTGTGCCCGTGCTGTGGCAAATCGCACTGACGCCACATTCATCCGTGTCATTGGTTCCGAACTTGTTCAGAAGTATGTCGGAGAAGGTGCACGCATGGTCCGTGAGTTGTTTGAAATGGCGCGCACGAAGAAAGCGTGTATTATTTTCTTTGACGAGATTGATGCTATTGGAGGGGCGCGATTCGATGATGGTGCTGGCGGAGACAATGAGGTACAGAGAACTATGTTAGAGCTTATTACACAGCTGGATGGTTTTGATCCTCGAGGAAACATCAAAGTTATGTTCGCCACCAACAGACCTAGTACTTTGGATCCTGCTTTGCTCAGACCTGGACGAATTGACCGAAAGGTTGAGTTCAGTCTTCCTGATCTTGAGGGTAGGGCCAACGTCTTGAGAATCCACGCCAAGAGTATGAGCGTTGAGAGAGATATCCGGTGGGAGTTGATTTCCCGACTGTGCCCAAACAGCACAGGTGCCGAGTTGAGAAGTGTGTGCACGGAAGCCGGTATGTCAACATGCGTTTCTCATACTGAAGTCATGAATCGTCACTAACGTGTTGTCATCGTAGGAATGTTTGCCATCCGCGCTCGACGGAAGGTGGCAAATGAGAAGGATTTCCTAGCGGCCGTGGAGAAGGTGATTAAGGGCAATCTTAAGTTTAGCTCTACAGCACGATACATGCAGTACAATTAGAGAGAGATGGAACACCCGGGCGGAATATTGATAGATTGGTCATTCTTTGGTGGTGGCTGTATCACCTCTTGTAAAGTAACAATAGGTAGTAATTAGTTGTGTCTTGGTCGGCTTTGATTGTTTGCTAGAGGGGTGTTTCTTTATCCAAAATACCGGTCCAATTCATCAGCATAAATCGACTTTGTAAACTCCGGGTGCTGATTGGAGGAAACGGGCTTATTAAGTACTTAAATAGTGTACTTCCGGCCGTTAGTGCACTTGCCCCACGGTCATCCTCGGCAGTCGGAGCTGTAATCATCCTCTTGACATTCATCTTCCGCCGCCGCCGCCGCCGCCGCTACACCTCTCACTATTCTTCTGCCGCCATACGTGTACTTCTTCGTTTCTTAAATTCAGGGTTCTGTGGGTTGTCCAGAATTCATTTTGATTCACCATGTCGTTTTTCCTCCGGAGGGCCGTCGCTTCTCGCGTAAGTGTTAATCACCCCCGCCAAAGCCCGGGGCCCCAGAGCGCGAAAATCATGACTGAGAGATCAATGATTAACTGGTCCACCCTTCTTACAGTTCTCGCCCGCTTTAAGAGCACATGCGCGATCATTCCACAACACGAGACCAGCAGGTAAACTCCTAGCCCCTCTGGACCAATGGAGAGATTGCTGACGTTGTTCTCTCGTTGAAGCGAGAGTATGGGCATCACAACCTTTGCGCGCAAAAGAAGCATCACCATACGTGTCCAGCAAATACCCAGTAATTGTATGTTTTCCGGCATAGTCCATATGATATCCTACGAAATGCCGCTGACCTGGACTTGTAACAGGACCATGAGTACGATGCCATTGTTGTCGGTGCCGGAGGTGCAGGTCTGCGAGCAGCATTCGGTTTGGCGGAAGCTGGATTCAATACTGCTTGTATTTCCAAGCTCTTCCCCACCCGATCTCACACTGTAGCAGCACAGGGTGGTATCAATGCCGCACTAGGAAATATGCACGAGGACAACTGGCGGTGGCATATGTATGACACCGTCAAGGGATCCGATTGGTTGGGTGATCAGGATGCTATTCACTATATGACCCGAGAGGCGCCTGCATCGGTTATTGAACTGGAGAACTACGGTTGCCCATTCGTGAGTTATAGCCAAAGACGAGGGAATTGGGACACAATGACTAATGCCAAAGTTTAGTCGCGAACGGAGGACGGAAAGATTTACCAGCGTGCTTTCGGTGGACAGTCTCAGAACTATGGAAAGGGTGGACAAGCCTACAGGTGTTGTGCTGCCGCAGACAGGTTGGTCTCCTTTGAAATTGGTGGAATCCGGAAGTACAGAGATTGACGTTATTCTTAGAACTGGCCATGCTCTTCTCCATACTCTCTACGGTCAGTCCCTTCGCCACAACACCAACTACTTCATTGAGTACTTCGCTACGGACTTGTTAATGGAGAACGGCGAGTGCAAGGGTGTTATTGCCTACAACCAGGAGGACGGTACTCTCCACCGTTTCCGAGCTCACAAGACTGTTCTTGCAACCGGTGGTTACGGGCGTGCATACTTCTCTTGCACCTCAGCCCACACCTGTACCGGTGACGGTATGGCTATGGTTGCTCGTGCTGGTCTTCCCAACCAAGATTTGGAATTCGTTCAGTTCCATCCTACCGGTATCTATGGTGCTGGATGCTTAATCACTGAGGGTGCTCGTGGTGAAGGTGGATATTTGCTCAACTCCGAAGGAGAGCGATTCATGGAGCGTTACGCCCCTACTGCTAAGGATCTTGCCTCCCGTGATGTTGTTTCTCGATCCATGACCATGGAGATCCGTGAGGGTCGTGGTGTTGGTGCTGACAAGGACCATATCTACCTCCAACTTTCCCACTTGCCCGCGGAAATCCTCCACGAGCGTCTCCCTGGTATCTCCGAAACTGCATCCATCTTCTCTGGAGTTGATGTCACCAAGTCACCAATTCCTGTTCTGCCCACTGTCCACTACAATATGGGTGGTATCCCCACTCGATACACCGGAGAGGTCATTACCGTCGACGAGAATGGAAATGACAAGGTCGTTCCCGGACTATTCGCCGCCGGTGAAGCAGCGTGTGTCTCTGTTCACGGTGCCAACCGTCTCGGAGCTAACTCCCTTCTGGATCTCGTCGTGTTCGGACGTGCTGTCGCCCACACCATCCGCGATACCCTCACTCCCGGCACTCCTCTTCCTCCCGCCAGCGCTGATATCGGTGCTGAATCTATTGCCCACCTTGACAAGATCCGCAACTCTAGCGGACCCAAGTCAACTTCGGAGATTCGATTGACTATGCAAAAGACTATGCAGACTGATGTCTCCGTCTTCCGTACTCAAGAATCGCTTGATGAAGGTGTTGAGAAGATCACCAAGGTCGACCAGACCTATAGCCAGATTGGAATCAAGGACCGCAGCATGATCTGGAACTCGGACCTTGTTGAGGCCTTGGAGTTGGGTAACTTGTTGACTTGCGCTACTCAGACGGCCAACGCTGCGGCCGCACGAAAGGAGTCACGTGGTGCTCACGCGCGTGAGGACTACCCAGACCGTGACGATGATAATTGGATGAAGCACACGCTTTCATGGCAGAAGCAGCCCCATGGAGAGGTTAAACTTGGTTACCGAGGTGTCGTTGCCAACACCTTGGACGCCAACGAGTGCGCTCCTGTGCCGCCATTCAAGCGTGTGTACTAAATGTGCTTTTGTTCTGGGTTTTGGTGTTGGTAGGATTTCTTAATGCCGTTTGTGCTTGAAATGTAGGATGTGATGAATGATGGGTGATGGCTTGTCTCGTTGGGGAGAGTACGTGTGAATAAAAAATGGACAAGCAAGGGGAGGGCTTTCATGGGTTTCTGGCACGCATTGTTACTTTACCTGTATACTCTTCCATCGAAGTTTTATATTCCTTTTGTGTAGCTTTAAAGCTGTGTTTTTGCAATAGATCTGCATCTGAGCGTTGGAAATATAAGCGGACATGTGCAAACAATGGTGAAATTCTGTGACTCCGTTCCTAATACCAAAATCTTTTAATTCGCGTTCACACTTCACCACCCCTCCGTTCTATTATGTGTTGTTTTCAGCCATTCTTCCACCCTTCGATTCCTGCAATCAAGTGCCACCGAAATTAGCACCACGAATGATTTTGAATGATTTTGAATGATTTTGAATTTACCCGGCAAACTTCACCCATAGCTGTTAGTCTGTAGAGCTCGTAGCTATCCTCTCTCCCAACCACAACAGCAACAATGGTATCCGCCCTCCGCTTCAAAGGCGAAAAGAAACCCAAAAAGCGAAAGCGCGCGGCCGCCACGGGCGAAGATGAAGACGGCGAATCATCAGCACTTGCGCCCACCGCCAAAAAGGCCTCCACCAAGGAACACGATGCCGACGACGAAGGCTGGGTCGACTCGGAAGTCCTTGGTACCCCCCGGCCTGCTTCCCCTCCATCTCCTTCCCCCGCTAACAACACACAGACGACCTAACAGGCCCCATCCACCTCACCCTCGCGACCTCCCCCCCCACCTGTCTCGCCTCAGATGCCGCCGGCAGCGTCTTCGCCTCCCCAATAACCCTGATCTCTGGCGAGAACCTCTCCACCGCGGAACCGAGCGACGTGCAGCAAGTATGGGTGTGCGCGCGCGTCTACGGGTCCACCACGAAATTCACGCTGAAGTCACATCTGGGCCGGTACCTGTCGGTGGACAAGCACGGGGTGCTGAGTGCGACGCGGGAGGCGATCTCGCCGGAGGAGGAGTTTGTGCCTGTCCGTACGGAGCTAAGGGGTGGGAGGTGGGCGTGGCAGACGGTGAGAGAGAGGTTTATTGGGGTTGAGATGGGGGCGAAGGGGACGGTTGTGCGCGGGGATCGTGAGGAGGTGGGGTTTTGCGAGACGTGGATGGTGCGGTTGCAGAAGCGGAATAAGGTGCGGGTTAAGGCTGGCGGGGGAGGGGGCACGAGTGAGGGGAAGATGAAGGATAGGGTTTCGAGGAGGGAGTTGGAGGAGTTGGCGGGGGTGAAGTTGGATGATGAGCAGGTTAAGATGTTGAGGAAGGCTCGTAGAGAGGGCGGATTTCATGAGGCGCTGTTGGATGTGAGGGTGAAGCATGGGAAGCATGATAAGTTTGCGTATTGATTTGTGGTTGTTGGGTATGGAGAGGGTTGGGGTTGTACGATATGTGGGCAAAATGAATATGGGGGAACTTTGAACAGAATCTCTCGTTCCGGATCTGCTTAGCCCTGTTGGCGTAATGTTCTAGGGGATAGTCCGTCAGAGCTGAACCTCTCGCATTACAAAAGCATTGACACCACTGAACGCCCTTTCTCCATCTCATTACCGCCGCACACCTTTGAATGACATTTCGAAACCACGCCTCGAGGAAATCAAAGTTACAAGTAGCAGCACCCTGCTGTCGAGGTAGAGCAAGGATAGAGAATGGGTATCAAATTGAATGAAGCTAATTAAACCCTAACCACGATTCAAACATCATCACAATTGATTATCCCTAGAGTCACCGTGGCCTGCAAGAATAATCACCGTCAAACACCTTCAATCAAGCCTTTTCGTTTTACCTACTCTGATGCCCTAGAAGAGTATTGCCGACAAAAGGAAACCAATCCCATCACCCGCCCTATCATAGACCATAGGTACTACAACCTCTCAGATCCCCCCAAAAATGAATCACCACCCGGGTATATGTGATTCCTTCCACCTCCCCGTTTACCTGGAGGAATCCAAAGAAAGCCCTACTTCACATGAAAAAGAAAATAATAATGCCAAAACGCCAGATTTCCCCCATGCCTTTTATGCTGATGAAGAAAAAAACCCCGGATAAAGCAAATGCTAAAATTTCCATCGTCCACACCTACTCAAACAGCACGATTAAAGCAAATAAATAGATGGTAAAAGAAAGATATGCAACCCGATTTTGTAGTACCACGCTCCTTGGGTAAAAAAAAAACCCGTAACACCTGATGACAACGAACGACCAGGAGAAAAAAATCAACGCCTTCCACATCGATCATAAGAAAACAGGGGACATTATACAGCTAGCTCTGAAGAACGGCGCAACAGAAAAAAAGACTTATTTAGCCTCAAGTGTCATCTCAAGTGCAGGTGTTGGCACTTTAGTCGCAGGCGGAGTCGGTAGCCCTGGTGTTATTGAAAGTGGTGTACCGCCATCGTATCCCATGCATGTTCTCAACACCTGCCTTAAACCCTTCTTATCAATCGGTTTGGGAAGGAAGTAGTTCATTCCGGCCTCGAGACACTCATTCTTGTTGCCCTCGTCCGCAAAGGCGGTTAGTGCCACGATTGGTGCGTTGTATCCGAGTTTTCGAACAGTTCGAGTGCATTCGATACCATCAAGACCAGGCATCTGTATATCCATCAAAACAACTCCGAAGGCTTCACCGTTGTTCATGGCATCTTTGATTTTTGAAAGTGCTTCCTGACCATCTTTTGCTAATGTGACATCTGGGGATGGGTTAGAAATATGATGGTAAGTTAGGGTCGGACAAATTTTACCGTGGAACTTTTGCAACTTCAGCATTTGTAGAATGACAGTGCGGTTGGTAGGATTATCTTCAGCAACCAGAATCTTCAAGTCTGCCCTACATTCCATAGCCGCCGAGTCAGGCATAAGGCCTTTGGTAAGGCGCGGTTTGTTCTCCTTCCCGTAGGCTGGTGGAGCTGCCTGCTCTTCTATCGATCGTTCCTTCAAACTGACAGGCACTTGGACCGTAAATGTGGACCCTTGTCCTACTTCGCTCTCCAGCCTTATCGAACCACCAAGCATCTTGATAATTTGTCTGCAGATGCTAAGTCCCAATCCAACTCCGTCATGGACTTTGGATAGCCGCATTTCGGCTTGAACAAAAGGCTCGAACACCTTTCTCTGGAGGTTAGTAGGTATTCCAGGACCATTGTCAACAACGATAAACTCGAGAAAATGAGTTTTATCCGATTGAGTTGCTGGTCGAGTGGAAGCGTCTGCGGTGGCGGTAGATGATGATCGAGAGAGCGTCTTTGGAGTGCCATCTGGTCCGTTTTCGACGTGGTCTAACTTCTCCATAGTACCATCCGCCGAATGGCGAGGAAGCAGATTAATGCTAACGCGAACATATCCGCCTTGTCTATACTTTTGTTAACCTGTTAAAACTTAAGGACAACAGAATTGGGATCATACGGTGTAAATTTGAGTCCATTCCCCACGAGGTTGTACATGCACTGTGTGATCCGCTTGATATCGGCAACGAAGATTAGCTTCGAAATGTCTGTTTGTGTCTCCACAATATCTAACTTCACGCCACGTTCATCGGCTGCCTTCCCGAAAACTGCCACGAGTTGTTTACCCACGACGTCAATCGCGAAATCTTCATCCTCAGCATTTCCTTCCAGGGTCCCGACTTGGTTTTTCGAGAATGTAAGAAGTTCATTGATCAGATGCAAAAGCGATTTTCCAGACATAGCAGCAATTTCAAGACTTTCCCGGATATCTGTCACACCCTGTGCGCTAGCCTGCTCCATAGCAACATCGCACATATTGATAATACCGTTTAACGGTGTTCTAAGTTCATGACTGATGTTGGCAATAAACAGCGATTTCGCTTCATTGGCAGAGACGGCGATCTTCCGTTGATCTTCTGCTACTTGTGTTTGTTTTTCTGCCAGCTGTCGTTGCTCCTCTGCCATTCTTTTCTGTTCAATCAACTCCTGTGTTCTCTCTGCCACCCGGTCTTCCAAGGTAATATACTGCAGTTCCAATTCGTCCGTCATTTGATTGAATGTCTCAGTCAAGGATGTAAGCTCGTCATGTATGAGGTGTTTGCGCTCCCGTACTTTGCCTGGGATTCGGAATCCGCGTGGGCCATCGCCAACTGGCTCGCGGGACTTTTTCACGGATTTTTTTCGTTTGGTGAGTTTGCCGATGCGTGCGAAGATTCCAAACTTTCCTTTCTCTGCATCTTCGATATCAGTGTCTGCAGAAGTAGGCGAGCAGCCATCGGGCTCATTTAGAGAATCAGCGGATCCAAAAGGTTGTGTGGTTTTCTCGGTTGCCGCTTTCAGTCTCATAATCGGACGAACAGACAGATGGGCCAAAGGCCATACAATGATCATGACCACTGCAAATGTTCCAAAAACTGTGGCAAAGAGTAATGTCTCCAACTGCGAAATCGGTGCGAACGCCTCAGACTTGTCCTGTTCGATAAGCAATCCCCAATCCGCCAGTGAGCCTTGAATTGAGAGGAGGGCATAACCGACTCCGACATTCTTTCCCTCGGAGTTTCGAGCATCCAGATCAGCCTGTCCTTTCCTCGGCGAGACTTTCTTAACATAGAGATCCAAGACAGCTTCGTAATTTCTCAGTTTCCTCGTCTGACCAGCCAACACGGATTCGTGGTCAGGTGGAAACACATAGACAAATTCATAGTCCTCAACTTCACTTTTGAGCGAGGACAGCGACTGATCATCGTCCCCATGGCCCTCGTCTTTGCCCTCGTGCTCGCCCTCGTGCTCGTCGATTGGTTGTTTATCGAGATATGTTCGAGGTTGGACATTGCTGCTTATCCGTGTTTCGTTCCAAAGACCATTTATCCATGCAGGTCCCACAAGGAGAGTATGTCCTGTTTTCCCTAGTCCTCTCGTGTCTTGCAGAATAGCCATCAACGAGCTTGCGTTCATCACGACTGTCGCAAATCCCACAACATCTCCCTGACAACACATTAGTAACAAGACATAAACCTAAAGACATAGCGGGAAGTACATTCACCCCGTTTACCTGCTCGAACACGGGAAAAGTAAAGCTCAGCATCGCAAACGTGCTGTTGATAATCACAGGACCGAGTAACAATCCTCCCATTTCCACAATGTATTGTGGAGTAAATATCAATTTTGTATCCCCGGTCAAATTGGGGTTGCGGTACTCGTCCTGCACGGGAAACAATTCCATTGAAAACCCATCGAGCACTGGCTTGCCCTCACTCCTATTCCTGGCAACTTCTTCCCAAAACAAGGTACGATCATGCTGAGATCCGCTTGGCCTTTTCATCATCTCTCCCATCATACCATTTTCCGGCGATGGTGGGAGCATAATCCCAATTGCATTGTCCCCTGTAATATTGAGCAAGCCAAGATAGCTCTGTGTCCCAGAGCCAATATTTACCCGAGTTCCATTCGCAATCGTTCCATTGTAATTGGGGTTATTGAGTCCCCCGATCCATGTACCATTTATGTAGTCGCCTTCATTCACGCTTGGTTCCGAACCATTCCCAAGGCGGGCGTCAAAGAGCGCAACCTGCAGGACCTCTTGAAATCCTCCGACGCGAGCCGAAGCAGCGTTCCGCAGATCCTCCTCTACCCGAATCCAATTATCAAGTGTATTGTTGCCGAATTTCTCGTATCCCCGCATCGCGCTCCTCACAATCGAACGAGTCGAGATACCCTGGGCGACGTGGTGTAGTACTGCGAACGTTTGTGATATCTGGGCAGATTTCATCGAAACAGCCATCGAGATTCGGTCCTGAGAGACGGATTGTATTAGACGGCGGTTGTTTACCCACTGTACGCAAAACATTTTATTAGCTACCTGAGCTGCGCTGGCTACGAGAAAAACATACCAGCACCCCCCCCCCCCCCCAAGGATTGCAATACATACAAAGATGAGAGACAAAACCCCTACAGCCGTCACAGCGGTCAAAGCAACCAGAATGCTCAACTGCTCCCGTATTTTGATTTTGATCCGAAAGCTCGACGCCCGGCGAAGGAGCGCCAGACGAAATCCTCGTGAAGGAGGCATTGGATGGGAGGCTTGCTACGAAACAAACCACTATGCAAGTACTCAGGTACCTAGGTAGGTAGGTATGCGAATAGAATGACGCGGTTGCTTATTGTAACATCAAGACGGTGGGTGTTTCAGTTTGATCGAGCCAAATGGAAGGAGCGGATCTGTCCTCAGCACAAGGACAGCAATCGAGGGAGGAGCGAAAGGCGTGAAGCTGAGCTCGTAAGGGGACACGAGAATGTAAGGAAAGACAAGGTGAGTTAGGGCGACGGTTTTCCCCACGAGACCAAGACTCCGAAAGACTGGTGGAGCAGCTTAGTGTCTGTAAATAGCGCTGTCTACTGCACATCGATATCCAGCATTTTAGACGAACGCGCAGCGGGAGCCAATCCAGTCGCTGGCAGCTTACCGTCCTCTGCTTCCCAACAGCCCGATCAAAGACAGGCAGGACAGACGTGGAGACACGGACCGGGTTGGGTTTTGCAGAGTGGGTTCGAGAATGGATCCTCCAGAGCTGGTACACAGCCTTGCCGATCCGGACTCCGCATGCCGTTCGATTGATGTGGACGGAGCCAAGCCTCGCGGATCTAGAACGCGTGCCAAGCAGCACCATGCCCCACGTACGATTAATTCGTTTTTGCTGTCAGTTCCTTTTTAGCCGGTGATCAATTCATCTTGCTGCCGGCAGCCACCCCGACCGGGCTTGGACAACCGTAATCCCCAAGGCCCAACTTCCCAGACGTTTGTCACCAGAGCATCGCCAGTGTAGCAGGACGGTGCAGGAGGCTACTGGGAAACCTTAAACCATCTCGCTCGTGGGCGAGATCGGGTGCCGGTGCAGCTCTCGCGAACTGGGACGAGTAAGAGCCTGTATCCCGCGGGCTGGGTTTTCGCCTGCGAGGACCCTCCGCTCTGTCCCGACCATAAGCTGGTGGATGCAAAACGCAGGGAAAATTGGGCAGCTCTCCAATTGCACGCTTCCGGCGGCCTGTCCAATCGAAATAAATGCTCATATCTCCGGAGCCGATGATGGGCCAATTAAGATCAAGGCAGAAATGCAGAACCGGCAGTCCGGCCCCGGGCTCCTACTCGGAACTGTTCATAAGTCTGCACCCCCCCGCTTGCTGACAGTCCATATCCAACATATCACCCCACAAAACGCGTGGATACGCAGCCGCTCACTGCATGTTACTGGGTATGTTACACCCAGCCCATGGATCTGCTGCAGTTCTGAGGAATTCAGCCAGCGAATCACGACCAAGAGGTTAGTTACGGATAGAGTGGTTGTCAAAGGCATTAGGCTCAGGGTTAAGCTTATGATCTAGGATGCGCAAAACGGCTTTTTCGATAAGATCGGCATGGGAATTGGAATACTCTGTCAAAAAAAATAGCAGGGGTAAGTAGGTACAGGGACTTGAAGGTTAAGCGATAACTGCATCTCGACTCAACTTGAGTATTTTCCGTCGGATACATAAATCGCTGACAATATTCAGACAATCACCGCGCATAAATAAGTAATCAACCAGACACCAGAGAGCCATTTCAGGTTCACAGCACCACATTCTTCACAGCATGTAAAACGAAGTGCCTATGCAGCGATGAAGACTTTTAATTCCAGTTGGCACAGCCATCCTTTCTTCCCCTATTATACACGCCCTTTTCTAGTTTACAAAGCAAAATCCCTTAACCAAACCGTGATCCATACGGTATTGAATGCAGCCCAAAATGCAGCCCAAAATTCCCAAATCAAAAACTCCATTAAAAAGCAAAAGCAAAGCAAAAGCAAAAGCGAAGCATCATCCACTCATAAACTCCTCCCAAAGTCGAAAGATTGAGTCTGACCGGTATTTAGGCATGGAACTTCATGGCACGACGACGTAGCTTGGCAGCAGTAGGAGTGGGCGCAGAAAGAAAAGCTTTGCCAGTCTGTGTCGTGTTATTGATAACCATGATAATATCGAATTCTTGGCCGGAAGGACCTGTGGGACTGGCAGATCCCGCGGGAGCGGATTCCGTGGGAGTAGCAATGTCTGTGGGAATAGCAGAATCCGTGGGAGTAGCAGCGCTTGTGGAAATACCAGTATCCCTGGCAGTAATACCAGTGGCTTTGGGGTGGTATTGGCCGTCATCGAATGTGTGAGTTGGGACAGCACCACCAGTCGCCGAGGGAACGGCTCCTGAGTCTCCAGAACCTGGTCCAGAGCCTGGTCCAGAGCCTGATCCAGAGCCTGATCCAGAGCCTGATCCAGAGCCACCGGTCGCCGATGGAGGTGTTGCTGAGCTGTTGCCGGAACCTGAACCGGGACCGGAACCTGAACCTGAACCGGAGCCAGAGCCTGAACCTGAACCTGAACCTGAACCTGAACCGGGACCGGAGGCGCAAGATCCCACAGGCGGGGCACAGGTCGAAGTTTGCTTCGCAACATCTTTTCCAGGATTGGGGATATCCAATACACCAGAGCCCTCGGCGTTAGAGTTGCATCCATTTCCAATATTGGCAACAAACATATCCGGCAACGCATCAAGGCCGCTTCCACTACCACCAGTGATCGAAACAGCAGCGCAGTTCATGTACATCTCACTATTCTCCTTATCAGCGCACATTACAGCATAGGAGAAGTGAGTAAATCTTACCGGTTGCCGATCATGTTGAACCAAGACCACGCAAATATCGCGTTACCAGATTTCGCCTCTGCTGGCACAGTGAATCCAAACTTTCCACCATCCTGACCAGTTGGGCAGTTTCCAATATAGGTCTTCATAACTTTCCAGGTCTTGCCACCGTCTTCTGAGATCGAGGCCTGGCAGGATCCTCCACCGTGGGGTGCACCACCTGCGCCGATAGTGAAGGATTGCTCAGTACCAGCCGCCCATTCAGCAACCGGCTTGCCGGCGTCACTGTTGAGAAGGCTCAGCTTTCCTTTGCAGGGGAAGTCACTGCCGCTGGCGCTGAGGGGTGCGTTATAGTTGGAGTCGGCAGATCCTGCAGTGGTGAACTTGTTTTCCTGTGCTCCGAGAGGGGGAGGGTCGACTATATGCATGTGCGCACTGGTGGTGGCCGCCATGAGGGCAGCAAAGAGAAGGCATTTCGTAAAGATCATGCTTGCTGTCTGGTTGAGACGAGTGTGAATGGGTTTACAAAAATGATCAATGAGTAAGTCCGCAGGATCGGGAGGAGTGCTATCTGTCTGTAGCAGATGTTGTTTTTGCTTGGTGTATGAGAGAGTGTGTAGAAGGAAACCCGTTCCTTAAAAAGAAGAAGAGGTAATAGAAAGAAAAAACGGAAAAACGGAACGTTCCAGACGAACAATGGAGTCTTCGGGCTGAAGTGCAAATGACCGTGGTGGATAGGGAAGAAAGGAAACAACTTGAGGTCGAAGAGGAAGAGGGTCTATATACCAAGCTCTTTCGGCTTGCTTCATGTCTGCCCTACAATCGGACCCCTATACCACCGTCATCAACTTGACCCTTCCCCTGTCAACTGTAGCAAGTCATCCGCACATTGGGTTCCGGCGAACGTATTCAGTGGTAGCGGATTTTTTTATGGGAATTATGCCGCCGAAAATTGTCTTATGTGAAACTGGAAGCGGGTGGTACGTAGCCGTGGGTTCAGGCGGTTATTGGATGGAACGGAGAATGAAGAACGTTCACGGGAGCCAATCAGCATGCACGCACACAATCCTACTCGTCGATCAGCCGAATCCTAGGCATGTGGGGAAACATAATGCGTTGCACCTTCTATCCAATCTCCACACACGCTACACCATCCGGGTATCCGTTTTATCGGTGTGGCCTGGTTATTTCTAGTGACCGAGAGAAAATGAAACGCCGAAAACTAATCTCGTTCATAGATTTTCCCCGATGCTCGCAAGCGAAAGCGATAAACCGCCGGACCTTGCAGTATATTGAAACAAAATGTCTTAAAAACACAATTTTGTGCGTCATTGTACTGTGTTGTGTGGCTCAGCGTTGTGGCGGTGCCCACTGAAGTTGAGGGACAAAGAGAACTCAATCCAGACCCGGTTGCGATTTTTAGGTTAAGGTATCATACTGAGGCCATGTTTCGACCTGGTCAAACCCATTCTCTAAAATTGAACTTCCATTCCACACTGCGGCATTCAATTGATTGATCTAACGCCGCAACTTCTTCTTCGCTCACAGCCCCTTTGTTATCATTATTAAGGCTATCTAGCAGTACAGTATGCATAAGCGCACTTGAGTGCCAAAAAAACTCTCTTGCCTTATGTTAGTAGATATGCATGTACTTACTCTACATACGCGGCGCCTATATGCAAGTCCAAAGAGTGGTTCCGGAATAACATGCCTTATAGGTGCTGCCAGCACCTCCGCATGTGGTTCGTCCCCCGAAAAAGCCAAACTAATAAATAGCAATTAGTAAGTAGGTTTAAATCCTTTTCCAGGGGCAGCTTGAACTATCACAATGCGACAACTTGTGCGCTGGAACTATCTCTGGAATGTTCTAGGATGGATTGGATGCTGTACAACCGCGGGAGACGGGTGCGGTATCAGTGGCTGCAAGGCGCGTTATGGATTCGTTAATGAAATTGTGAGCGACCGCGTTTGATTTGTGCCCGTTTGCACTCGTCTTGCGTTGCCATGCGTTTCGTGGCGGTGATTGGGGTAACCCTGCGCCATCACCGAAGGGCGATCATCATCTTGCGCCGGATAATCTTGCTGTATTATCGGCATAGGATACCTGATCAGGACCGGAACATATTTGGTGAAGTAGTATAGTCTAGGCGATTGTATTCGGCAATAGATATTTCGCCTGTGTTCTGCCGCCCATAGAACATCATCGCCTAACAGGCAGGAGACGACCAAAAAATTATACTCACTGAACAAAAGCCATCTCTTACTCTCCCACCTCGTATCAGCTTACTTGCCAGTCCAAAGTTCACTTTAAATCCCCAAACCAGATCGAGAAAGCGTCTACCCCTACATCCAATGCCATGAAGAATTGGCCAAAACAAGCTGGTGATACATCGATGGTCGGCGGTCATGAGACTCTATTCCTATACCCGTTCGGATTTCTAGTCTTCGCGGTCGACGTCAAACAGTTACGCCAGCCGGTGTCCAGGTTCTCCTAGGTGAAGTGTTCAATGTCTAGGTCCAGCTGAAACGGCTGACGCCTAACTCTAGAGGGTGAAGATGTCTGCCGCATGAGTTCCAGGGAGCTGATAATGCATAAGAGTAAGCCCTTTCTTTTCTCCTTCATATGCCATTGCGAGCTAACGGGTGTGATAGTTTATTGCCTAATCGCCGACGATCTACCACGCGACACAGAATAAACTCTCACCACTGGTGTGGCCGACCATGATGATGATGTTCTTATGGAAGCCCCCATTCAGCGATTCACTGTCGGACAAGCAATGATGTACTGGTTATCCACAGCGGAGGTGAATGGAGGGTAACCGGTAGGCCTCTTACAGCTGCCTTGTTCGCTTCCTGAATCCTGAAGCTGGGCAGTCATTTTCCCACAGAGACTAGCCCGCGCAATCGGCTGCGGTTTCGAACTTGAAATATGCTGCTGTATTGTACCGTTGCTGTAGTGGGATTTGCGGGCAACGGATTGCATGATTTCCTGTTGAACATTGGATCGGTCTCCCCTCAGTTGCCGACTAGACAATACAATATATATCGATCCTCCACCGGCAAACTCGCCCATCACTGCGATACTGTTCTTGTCTCCTGGGTATGCTTTTGCACCCATTCGGACTCTTTTCTTGGCCGTGAAGAGCAACGCTGGGCGCTCCATCCACCTCGACGGTCAGACCATTCAACCAACCAAAGCCACCGAGCTGGAAGAAAACCGATGATACCAGCCCACCATGCAGAGGTGTTGGGGGAAACTTACACGGTAGTCGGCTGCAACATGGACCGTACCATTCTTCGCAGGATATAGCAGCGAGTGTTTCAATTTGCCATCCCACCGCCCGACATCGTATCAACACCATCGGATTAGTTGAATGGTACAGAGGAAAAGATGATGTAGGCACTGTAGGTACAACTGACACGAGGACGTTAGAGACGATGTTGAGGATGGCACGGCTAGTTGTCGGGTACAGTACAAGCAAGGGTAGGCATACCCGGCACAAATACAACCCGACGTCAACCCGATACCACGGTTTCTTTATACAGCACGGTAATTATCCCCGCAAGAGATCTAGATAAACCGAAGTAATAGTAGACCCGGACAAACTTTTTTTCCTACTGTGCGGAAGGCAGCTCGTTGGGTGAGAGACTAAGTAACTACCGATATGTCTATGAATCTGAGGATATTTTGACCAGCGGGTATCAGAATTCAGGGTATCCGTGAACACTAGTCTCAGTGTGTGTGGTACACTGAACGCGGTTGTTTTGCAAGGTATAATAAAAAAACATTTATTCGTGCTTCCATACCCTCCAATTTCGCCTCATGAATCACCATACCTCTCATAAGAAAATATGAAGTAAAGACAAAACAAAACGCACACGTGTTTCGAAAAGGTCGCATCATAAGAGATGACTCGACCGCCGGATAACGATGGTGACATGAACAGTCAAACCCCGAGGGTCAAATTTGAACAATTAACTTCTGATTCAGCCGCGCTCATAACTGTTCCCGAGTCAAGAGATCAAGAGATCAAGAGTGAATCCTTTGCGGCAGACCCAGTCGGCTGTGAATTGAAGTTCCTGTGTTGGCTTAGAATGATAGGACTAAATTTAGAAGGAGGATATTCGAAGCGCGCTTATGGGCGCGCTTATGAAGTAGTTTGACCGGGGGAATTATTGGCTATTCCAAGCAAAGCACAAGCGGCAGTACTACTAATGCAACAGAAGGTCAGGGAGCTGGGTTTTATTCTTTGAACATTCTAATAATAATCCAACATTGGGATAACCTATTACCAGTATATCTCCTATTCCTTAGTGTTCCTCCGCTTGATCTCACTTCCCATGCCAGTCTAACTCACCGCCATCACACTCCTCCCCCCATCCTGCGTGATCCTTTTGCGGATCTTCACCTTCATGTACCTCAACCCAAACTTCTCCAGCCTCTTCACATCCACAATCCCCTCCTCATCATCATCATCCTCAGTTACATTCTCCCCTCCTCCAGTCTCCAGCGATTCCATCGCCTGCTCAAAAATCACCCTCCTCTGACTCATCATAATCCCACTGGGCGCAAACAAGAACGCCTCTCCACTATCCAACGCCACAAGCCTCGCCATCATATCCGCGCGTTTCTCTTCCTGCCCCGCCGCCGCAATATGTGCTTTCAGGAACCCCAGCCATTCAGGTGACGAGAAGCGGTGGCACAATGTGAACGTGCACAGATCTAGAAGCTTAGGGGAGATGGTGGGTTCTTGGGTCGAGATTATGACTCGTGTTCCGAGATGCCGTTGCTGACGGATGACGGAGAGGAGGGTGTCGGTGAATTTTTGAGCGGAGGCTGTGACGGTCATGTACTATGTCACATGGCCTCTGTCAGTCTGCTTGTAGGGGGCAACGACCGCGGGATTACCTTATGAGCTTCATCCAGAGCAATAACCCTTCCATGTTTCGGATGGCGGTCTAAAAAGAGGTTGAGACAAATATCAAACAGCGAGCACGCCGTCCTATTCTCACTATCATCAGCAAACTATTCCCCATGCATGCGTATTCAACCTACGCCTCATCCACAAACGGATCACTCAAATCCACCACCACAAGTCTCCCCGCGTCAATATCCCACACATCTACGCTCCTCTCCTGCTGCGAGACCGCCATAAAGCTCTCCAAAATCTCCAGCCTGAGATTTAGCGGACTGCGTTGACCGGGGCTTAATTCCTCGTTATCTAGTTGTTTCTTAAACTTCTTATACTGAAATCCTATAGTGGTGTTTGCCATGCTACGGAGAATCTTTCGGACTATCTCCATATACAATGGAGGCTTCTCGTCGGTGCGGTCCACGGCCATGAGTGTGAGCATGCGTGTGACGTTCAGGTCTTGCTCTCTGAGTCTGAGGGCACGGACGGAGAGGTTCCCACTGGCTCCCGGAAGCCTAGAGTACAAAGCTGTTGCTTGGTTCAAAGAGGAGGGCGGGACAAGCACCGTCACTAGGATGTGAGATGTGAGGTATGCGGCCTCACATGGAGTTGGCGTGTGTTGGTCGTAATGGAAAACCAAGCCGGTCAGAGGTGCCGGTAACTCGCCAATATCCTGAGAGGGGAGGAGGTAGTTCTCTGCACGCATTAACTACCACGCAAACACATGTATAAACACCGAAATACATACCCAGCATACATCCCAGAGTATTGCTTTTTCCAGCACCTTGCACTCCACAAATAAAAGCTGAGTGTGGAGCATCGGCATTCAGAAAAACACGGCCATCATCTCCTTCTCGTCCTCTATCACTCGTACCAAGCCGCGAATCCAGCATTTCGATCTGCTGCCCCAAAAGCCCAAACTCTTTATATCCCGGCAAGGATTCATCCTCATCAACGGCTATCCCAGCTTCAGAAGTAAAGATGGGTGCGGTTTTGATAGATTCTATCCATGCAGAGTTTGTATTTTTTTGATTGGGGTCAGCAATAGAAAGGAGGGCGTTGTGGGCAGAGAGCCGCGAGTTGGCGTGTACGGTGAAAGCCATGGTGTTGAAATTATTAGACGAACTTCGAAGGATAGATTAATAGGGGGGGAAAGTTGTATTTATTGTTCAAACTACACTACTGCCTTCCTTGAGCCCTGCGTACTAGCGGAGGGCTTGTTTGTACCAGTTCATTCTTTGAAGTTTACTGTGCATGAGCTCATGCGCAATTCCGTGGGTTTGGCCAGCAGTGATTGGGTATATTAATCATCGGGCTGCGGGTAGAAGCGTGCGTATCGATAGTGGGGACAGACCTGAGACAAGGAACAAACACGGAAGAGTGAGTCAGTAATAGACCGCGCTTAGGTCCACCAGGAATGGTATCGGCCGCCGGGTTTGCCCTGTCTACCTTTCCATATTTGTATAGTAAGACATTCCATATGGATCCACATCAATCTTGAATCGTCCAGTTCACAACTATGAGCAGAGCAGTTATTCCAATAAACCATTCACGCCACGCCTCCATAAAATAACAAGATCTAAATCCAAAAGAAACCTGGAAATTCAAGAATAAGAAACAGTAGAGAGTAAACATGTACAAGGAAAAAAGACTTCATCGAGACGCACGGATGCGCCACATTTCCCACCAAACATACCTGAAGCCACAGTAAACGCCATCTTCTTCGGTCTAACTACGGCGCTGGCGCGTAGCCCACGTCATATCTAGAACCGCCTACAGACTGCAGTCCAGCCCCTCTCCCCCGTTCTTAATCAGCCTTGATCGCCCTATAGAGATTAGGTTAATCGCTCATTGCTCCATTCACTTGCAGGGTTAATTGGGAACAAACCCGTAGATCTTCCTTACAAACGTATAGCTTGCCAAAAATCCCAGAGTTCCCAAAAGAACACCATAAACACAACATGCCAGGGCACTGTATGCGAAAAATAGCAGCCCACTTATCCAGCCCTGGACAGACAGTCTTGTCCAATAATACCAAACGGAGTAGATGAAAACCCACACAGCACTGCCTGCGCCCACCAAAAAGCTTCTCCACCACCATTGCCAATTCTCGGCACACAGCAAAAAGTAAGTCATCACGATAGAAATCTCCATAACTGTCAATAGTAGCACGCCCGCGATGAGCCCGAGGAATCCAAACATATAGTAGTAAGTAGATTTATCCTGCCAGAGCGATTTGAAAACGAAGAGGAGCTCGATAAAGATTACTGCGAAGGGAATTACGCCGCCAATAAGGATCGAGGGGATAGTTTTGAGGTACCAGGGCTGCGGTAGCATCTGTCGAGCGATCATGGTAGTGCGAGTAGGATGTTCCCAAGGGTTGCGCTTAAAGCCGAAGTAAGAGCCAATGAAGACGAGCGGGAGGGAAATACATAGCCACATAAAGAGGAGAGCGAGGAGGGTGAAGAATGGGATCGCTGTGGAAGAGGCTTGCGCCCACACAAAGAGGTTGAGGACGAAGGTGGATCCGAATAAGAAACCCGGAAAGATGAGGGCAGTCATCATGGCATTTTTCTTCCAGTTATCCCCCTTGAAGGTCTTGTAGACACGTGTAGAGAAGTAACCTGAGAAGACACCGGCAAATGCGAAGAGGAATAGGCCGAAGGAAATGAATCCGCCGCGATAGCTGGGATTCAACACACCAGTCGCTGAGAGGACAATCAATGAAACCATCACGATCATAAGCTGCACACCGCTGCCAATAACGGGGGCAAAGAGCCCTCCCATTGGAGGCGGGCGAAAGACGTCACCGTGGACCAATTTCCAGCCGGTGGTATCTTCTTCAGCTTCTTCAGCTTCTTCGGAGGCCTTCTTAGCTTCGGGGTCGCTTGACGGGCCCGTCTCGTTATACTTTTGTATGTCTCGTGAGAGTGTTCTTAGCATGACGATGGCGACGACAATGGTGAGTAGCATAGCAATAACGACGGAATTGATGATGGCCAGCCAGTGGATGTGAACTGACTCTTCGTCATTGACGAAATACAGGTCCCACCTATTCGCCCAGTCGATATTGTTTTCTTCCTTCCAATAGACAGAGTATGTATATGGAATGGTCATGTAGTCATTGCCTTCCGAAACCTGGAGTGCCAAAGGTTTTTGGTTATCCAGAGATTTCGGACATTCACCTTGTGGCCCGTCAACCGATTTCGGGTAAACCTCGAATGCAATTATAAGCTTGCGATCGTTATGTTCAGGCATCTTTCGCCAGCGGATGACGAGGGTGACATGGTTGTTGATATAGGCTTCCTGTATAACTGTTAATAGTGGTATCTACATACGATGCACGGCAATAAGCTCACCTCATTCTCAACATACCCGAGTTTAAACCCAGCAGCATAGTACTTTTTCGATTTGTCCACTGTCACGAACGAAGTCGCACCCGGGAGGTTGTCCACAATCCTATAAATGTTTGTCAGTACTACCCGCCCCTCGACTAGCTCTATTCATAATATAGAAGCCCCCACCATTCAACAATATAATTCCCTCTTACAAGCCGGTTTGCCCTCTGCACATCATGTTTCGACACCTGTCGATCGCACAGATGCTTGCAAGTCTGATCTTGTCCCATCATCAACTCATAATCGCTAGTCGATATCCGGTCACCTCTCAACACCTCGCCGAGATTCAATCCAATATTCCTTCGTCCAAAATTCGATCCGAATCCACCTTTTACTGGAGGGCATACAAACGGGAGCTCGGCGTAAGCGAACGGCAGCTCTGTTATCGGCGACGTAAGCTTATTGGTGTAGAGAGGAACTGGGTCTTTGTCTTTATATGAGCGAATAGACCAGCCTGCGAATAAAGTAATCAGTGATTGTTCCAAAACGATCCCAGACTACAATCTGTATTCTCCGATCGAAGGCCACTGGGACACACGGATAGGGGTAGCTCACCCGGAATGTAGAATCCGGAGCACAGAGGTGCCAGAACTGCTGGCAGCAGAAGCAAAGTATTCGATAGCCTCATGGCTAGATATCGTGGTAACTAAGGTCACTCGGATGTTGATATCGTGAAGTGTTGGAACCAGCTTATCCGGAGCTCGTCGTTATGGTGCCGACATGAAAACCGCGCGGCAGGGCGTACCTACTAAGAATGTAGCTGGTAAGCAGCAGAAACGCGGGATTAGTTGAATTGAGTCGACGCGGACACCAGGGTTGAAGCAGAGAACGAAACTGTGAGGTATGATAGAGGATAAACGTGTTCTTGGGTGCTTGCGATAGATTACAGTCAGGAAATTCGAGAAGTAGGTCGCTAACTCTCAACAGCTAGTCCAGTCCAAAAAAGGCTTCTACATTGCCAAGCTAGCGATGTGATTACAACCATCACATATCACTCGGTACCGAGGAAATTTAATTAACAGGACCACCCATCTATTGTGAATTCTCTGCTTGCTAGATTTTGCCCGCTGCACTATAGCTCATATCAAACCCTTCCTCCAAACCCTCTCCCTCTCTTCCTACCTTTTCTCCTTTGTCCCTCTGCATCCTGCCCATCTCTTTTTGACCCCGATACCCATACCCCCTGCTTCCCAGCCCAATTTGCCTGTGCGAAGGCGAGCTGTGATGCACGATGCATGAAGTCACGCAAATCGTTGGAGTTCAAGCCGTTCACAAGCTGGAGGATCACCTAAAATCACTCGAGTTATTACGGGTCTGACGAACATTTTCCTGTACGGACAGATGAGGTTCCGATGACAGATTCTATTTTCGAAGGAGGCAAAAATGCCAACTTTTGTAATCGGACGAACCTAAAATAGCACCAGTTGTCGACGAGTGATGAGTAGCGCGGAGCTGATAGAAAGAGTAAAGAGATACTTTAATAGTACCTACCAGTCATCCGTTAGTCCCAAAAGATGTTGGCAAAACGAATGCTTTTTGATCCTTTTCTCTAAAAATCGAGGGTTCTTAAGTCCATGTATTATGACAGGATTTCATTTTCGAACAGGCCTCAAATGACACTCTTTAGATTCATACTGGAAAGGTAAATGGCAGTGACGTCCGAACCTCATCTGTCGGTACAATACGGCCGAAATACATGAACATCATGCATTTAGCCGGGTGCTCTTCATTCTCATCATAAGGCCACCTCCTCCTGGTCTCCTCCGCAGATTTCTCTGTTTCGTTGTGCTCAGTATATTTATTGAGTAAAACTTTATTCAAATCCCTGATGTCTTCCCACAACTCAACCGCAACCCAACCGTCTTCATTCGTGCCAAGGGTGCGTCTGAGCCAAGCTTTCAATACCACTGAATCAGTGTACTGCTTCCGATCCTCTGCGTGTTTGCTCAAGTCCTCTTTTGTCAACACATGGGCATTCCCGGGAGAGTCCGAGCTCCTTCCAACGGTTGGGAATTTGTATTAGAACTTTTCGCAAGGGAGAGTTGCCGCTTATCCACATGCGTCGGCAAAGCAGAAGACACCACGCAAGCGGACATCTATATCTATGGCAGTACTGAGTTTTTGACTTATCAACTTATTGTTATTGGCTGCATCGATCTATATTTTGCAATAGTTTTTAGTCCCGGTCTTGCTTGGCTAGGTCATGGGAGCCGTCTTCGAGGGGCTCGACAAGGTCTGGACTATCGCTTGCTTGAATGAAGAGGGGCTCAATACTAGCTGATTCTTGAATGGGCGGATAGGATATCAAGACTTCAATCAGACTCTTGGTTATTTGGAGCAGACGGATATGATCCCTGACCGAACCGTGAAAAGATGACTTGGTGTCTATGTTTTGATACTTCGGTATGCGAGAGTCCCGTCACAACAAGATTTAGACAAATTGGACTCTAATACGTAGCACAGTCAGCTTTCAATTAATTCCCTCTAAACTGGGGGAATTGCTTCTTATAAAATGTGGGATTAAGACTCACATAGCCCGCAGCCAAGTTTCTTCTTGTTCCTTGCCTCACCAATGACCCACCATGACCAGCCGCAATAGAGTCCTACCCGTATTTTTTTCGTTCGCACCTCCAGATCATTCAAGTCTAGCAGATCATCTTCGAGGTACAAGCATCCATATGTTAGTATAGAAAGGGCGCTCAATTGGCTTATTGTCTCTGTTACGCGTTTAACTATTTCTAAATGTTAAATTGGAGTCATCGAATGCTATATCTCGGCCAAGGATACACCCGGAACCTGCTGCATAAAAATGTACTCGGCGTCGATGGAGTTTGTAGAACTGGCATTCCAGCCTAAAACCTCGGGGACAGGAGTCTGTGTGTGTGACTTCACTAGACGAAAGACCGCGTATGATCAGCCACTCTAATGGATAATGACGATGTCTTACTATGACTGACATACCGTACGACATAGTGGCGACTTCCGGAGACGTGGTTAACTCTGGTGGTTCTGCAGTGGGGGTGGGATCTTGGCCACGACTTGCGTACCACTGTCTATGGTCAGATGAATGTTTTGTTGAAGTTCCCTTCCTTCTTTTCGTATTTTCCACCTTGGTACTTCCAGGATATAACTATAGCTAAATAGCCTTGGCGCACAGCTTGTCGAAATCGAACTTGATGTGGCGTTCATTACGTTGTTGCTAATCGTTCTTCATTGGAATACGCGAATATCTTAGTATGTTTGACTGCGACGGAGTATCGAATTAGCGAAATGTGGGATGAGTTAGTTATTAGTAGCTGGTGATAGGAATTTGCATACGATCACTTGAAGCTTCTGTGGACATGGACACTAAAGGCGAGACAGGAAGTACCGCACGTACGCCATGGCTTGATTTGAATCCCGACAGAGCTAGCTGTAACCCTGAGCTGAACGAAGAGCTTGATATCACAAATAGTCGTTGAGGCATATGGAATTTCGTTCGTCCTAATCTTGATAATTCGAACCCAAATCGTACCATGTTCCGCGTTGATTAGACACCACCTATAAGGCAGTCAATTTAACAAGTTAGTCCGCAGTTTTATCTGACACTTGTACTGGATTACCTATGTACAGTCGTGGTACGAAAGTGATTTTATGCTTAAGGTGTAAGGGTTCTTGTTGAGCACCTTGGCGCGTAAACTCACTTCTTACTGTGACTCGAGACTACAAAACCATCTCTATTACTAATACTGAAAACGTACAAGAGCGCGGTCTAACCTATTAAATGACCGCTTTTCCTGGAGGACGGACACTATCTAATTGCCAGGAGACGCTGCAGTGTCCACTTTTGGACATTGGTGCCAGTTTTTGATCCCTTTTCACTTGGAAATGGTAATCTAACTGGAATATGCCTGAGACTAACCGTGATAGAAATTCACCCTATAAAAAGATTACTGAGGTACTTTTGCAATGTGAAAAATTAAATACAAGCTCTAGGAATGCTGGATGCGGGGCTCCGCCGCTCAAGAAAATGCGTCGGGCTTGCATAAAGAGACGACTCGAACCCTCTCGCATATACCTTCTCGTTCTTCTACTTGCTTCTACACCCGTAACACATTAGATCCGATCAAGCGCGTTTCTAGGCTTCTCTCAATGCTACAGTATCAGCGGGAAATCGTCATCTCCATGCTGCCATACCTTCAATAGCTGATACCGATTTAAAAGTAGTTACTGGAACATTCTCATCATCTTCTAAATCCGGTCAACCCGAATTGTTTTCGTCCAATGCTTGACTTGGGGTTTCTCACTGCACCAGAGAAACCCTGGACACGGATACACGAATATGGAGCAACTGGCCTCGAGAATATAGCTCTTATATCGCTATATAACGTCTATAATGAACTACGTCTACAGTGGATTTTCTCCTGCATGGTAGGGTGGCGAGCTTGACATACAGTAATGGAAGTGTATGAATAAGAATGTGATACTTTCAATAGCTATGTTAAATAGCAACCAGGCACATACATCCACTAGAATAGTTGGGTGCATCCAACCAACTCGTTCCTCGGAAGAGAATTTCTGGGTATGCACATGGCCGTGCGGGAGGGAGTGCTCAGTGCCACCGGGATGATGTCGGACGAGCGATCTTTCTTACATCAGTTTTTGATGTTATACTGAAGTGAGATTCACGTCTGTTCACGTCTGTTCACGTCTGAAGTCGGAAGAGTAAATCGTTCTTACGCTGTTCACGTTTTAATGCGTCTGGACTGGAGACGTATTTAGATAGAGTGCTTGATTTTTATTGAAACTCCTCATGAAAATGCATCGACATTTATCGAGGAATGCATGGCCACACCCTGTTGGATAAAAGAGCGTCGGACGATATGTTTACTGACCCTGATCATCTTCAGGCGGGTACCCACGAGGATATGCATCTGCAATGACGGTCTTCCAGGAAACGATGCGTTATTCTGAGAAGCCAAAAACTTGGCAGCTGCAGAACGCTTTGTGACTATTTTGGCGAGGGGTGAAGAAGCTGCATGACTTTTTGATTTCGACCTCTATTCATACCCTCATCAGCTCGTGTTGGATATACTTTGCATAGAAGCATAAGGCATCAATACAGCAACCCAGCAACCCGTGCATGTAAATACTGTAGGAGTCGTAATTGGACGCTATGTGCCTCGGAGGTCCAGATATCGTGGGTAGCTACCTAGAAAGGGACCTACTGTAAGAATTTGGCCTCAGCTCCCCTGATTTAGGAACAGAAAGGGTTTTTACCTACGTATATTCTCACCGGAGATGTTACCAAACATCCGACATATATTTGTATCAAGTTACTTGCATAGCTTTTCGGCAAGCCAACTCTCGAGAATCCCCGCCTTGGTCGTATTGGGGCAGCAGTTGTAGTTTTCCAGTGCGTCGAACTAGATCAACGTCACAGAGGTGGCATTGGGGTTTGATAAATTGAATCTCTATGCTATATGAAAGCATATCTCTAATTCCAGTAGCCGGGTCGGTACCGAAACTTATAAAGGGAAGTTCATTGGATCAATGTATTGGTCGAAGGCCACAACCCGGCTTGGTGTTTCTGGACAGGCTCAGCGTGGTCGGCATATGTTCTTTGCCTAATACTTTCACAATGCTGGATCTATACATCTTCAACATCTCTCTTCGATGCCTCGTTATTACTGTTTCCTGCTATATCCTCAACTTTATCACGGCCCCACCCAAAAACACACGACAAGAAGTAATGCCTGGGGATAAAGTCTGGAAAGATCCAGCCTTATCACGACTACTCTACAACGCGGCTCAAGTTCAGGTGTGTGTTATACACATTACGTGGATTCAACTACTTATGATAAAAAAGTATAAGACAATGATCTTCATATTTGGGCCGGTTGAGCTACTAATCTGCTACGGCGTCCTGTTATCCCGGACCACATCCAATATACAATTCCTCAATGCCTTCACCGAGGCAACCTGCCGCCATAAATCCCACAATGCCTACGAGCTTCTGACTCCTTTACCGTTCCTTATACTGGGGTTCTCATTGATTTGCTTTGGCGCCATGATACGCTACAACGCCTACACAATGCTCGGAAATCTCTTTACCTTCGTTGTCATGATCCGGCACGGACATCGAGTGGTTAAGGACGGTTCCTATCATTACATACGTCATCCATCTTACAGTGGATTAATCATTGCAACCATTGGCTTTGGGATGCTTTTGGGAAGGCCTGGAGGTATGATAGGATGTTTTGATGGCGGGTTTGCAATGCGGATGATGTCGTGTGTGTGGTATGCGTGCACCTGGGGTGTGCAGCCTGTTGTAGTTGTATTTCTGCTACTGAGACTGCCACATGAGGAAGCGTTCCTGGCAAAGGAGCTAGGTGAAGAGTATAAGCAGTATATGGCGGTGACAGAAAGACTTATTCCGAGAGTTTACTAATCGATTTTATACTGTGCCTTTATGAGCTTTTTCCATTTCATATTTCCTTTTTCTTCGTTCGGGCCGCCACATTAAAACGTTATTGTTAGGGGTGTAGTCTCAGGTTGTTGGCGTAAATTCTCCAGCGTGTCAGGTTGTACAGAAAAGGCTGCAGGAAGGGCAATAGGAATACGAGGGAATGTACTAGTACAACAACACAAGCGCTACTGCCTGTGTACAGCCGCCTGTGGGTGACTGTGCAAGTTGTTCGACGACGCACTTTCGATTGGTAAGAGGAAAATACTGCTTTTCTTAATGGTGAAACACAGGAGATATTGCCCAATGCAAACGCGCTTTCAGACATCGTGCGCGGTTACCTCACAAGCTATTCTATTTAATGGCGGCTCTTGCATCGGAGAGGTGCTTTGAAATTGCAGTAAGCATTACTATACATACTTTCCCCCTGCGTCTCTTCCGACGCCAGTGGAGCACGTAAATCAAGCACTGAAACTGTAGGTGAAATCACGTCAGTATGTCTAAAACAGGTGCAGTGTCTACTATCAAATGACCTCGTATCAAAGTATTGGTCGTATATACCTGCCTATATGCATGACGGTCGACCAGCCTTTGTTTTCCTACACAACATTTACCATGAGTTCTCAGTAGTCCCACGACTTGTTTCTATTAACCTTCACATTCCATGGCGATATTCAGTTCATTCCGGCGCTCTCGGGAAGAGCAGGAAAGAGACACAAAGAACACATCATTATACTCCTTTTCATCATTACCACCGCCACAGTCCCTGTTAGCAAAACCAGAAGGCAGTGTGCGCCTCCAGAAGTACCATCTACACACTTATATTATCTGTTTCTGGATTGCCTGTCTCTTCGGCTACTTTGTCGCTATTGAGCGTGCAATACACGCTCATGAGCTGTTGCCAGGCACATCCAACAATGCCCCCGAGAGTTACTCCTTTGGACGCCGGGGAACGAAGCGGCGGGAGATCACCGTGCAAGCGTTTAATGTTGGTCGGACAATACTAACTGTTGCTCATGTATGTCACGCACCCGGGATATTCTGGATGGATAGAACTGATTGATATGTGGTTAGGTCCCAATTATCACTGCTACTCTTGCAACAACGCTTCCAGTGTTGACACAAAAGGCAAGAGGGAGCAAACGGCCAGCAAATCTTAGCGTAGACCAGTTATTCCTACTAGCGGATCGGACATGGGCGGGAGCTGGGGGATGGTATGAAGCTTTCAGAATTGGGAACTTATCATGGGAGTGGTGGAGGTTTGCGAGACGTCTTTCACGCACATCAGATATAGTGGCTGATATGGAGGATCCAGGCTTACACTACTAGTTCTGGCGTCATTTGCGGGTTTCCCAATTGCGACATTGGGGTATCTCACTGTTTCTGAGCAGTACTGGGATCCGGCGGAGATATACCTCCCGAAATCTCTACAGTTTAACGACACCCTTGAAAACGTTCGAAATATGGCCACGGCACACTTGGATATTTGGATGCACCTGCATCCGCAGCGAGAGATGGGGGAGGTTAAGAGGAGGACATTGGAACTTAATCTGAGAGATCATAACGGGAAGAGCCTGTTTTCATTTTATCCGCCAGCAAACAGCAATGCAGAGACTGGGCCACTTTGTCACATATCTGGAACCGGTTGATTCTGTGCCCCGGCTGCTGGTGGCGGATTCGATGGGATTGGTGCAGAATATTGTGTGTCGTCCGTTGGGAGCCGGCGAAGAGCCGGCACTCATTAATATGGAGGATTCAAATTGGTCTTGCCGTGGCAATTGCAGTGGGAAAGACCAAAGAATGTGCCACTCACAGCGTACATTGGGACAGGAAACTGCACAAGTTACGTCTTGTGTCCGTCCTTCGGAAATAATCGAAAGCACGAACTCGGTCCTCTGGAAACACGGGGTGGAGGTAAATCTGGAAATCGCTCTGAGGATCAATACCAATGGTTCCAGTCCACCAGCAGATGCATTTTCTTCCAGCCCTTCTTCCCACACCGAAGTTCTCCGCTGTTCCGTCTCCCTCATCCCAGGCGACGGCATCATCGACTCAGTAATTCGACGGTTTATGCACTTCCTCCCATACGGAATTGGGTTGGCAAGTGACACCCCCGAGATCCTAGAGACGCTCAAAGATGCACTACCAGAGATGCTCAATATCACCGTTGATCCCGCCCTCACGCTCCTCCATCAATACTTCACCACTTCTAACCAAGGCCTTTCACCAAAAGGCGGTTTCAACAACTCTCTCCCAGTCTGGTTCGGCATCCACACCCCGTCCTCCTCGAGAACTTCCAATCCAAACGCCCATTTCAGCATCAAGAGTATGTATGCGGCTGACAACACTCGTCTTCTGACCCCCGAGAATTTCTCTAATGCCTTCACTGCACTCGCAAACAGCACCTTCATTACCGCACTCCCCCATTTCATCTCAAAAGCCCGCCAGAAGGGATTCAGCTACCAAACCGACGTGAAGCTTGAGCGTGGGTTCATACCAATTACTGTTGCGCCGCTAGTGCTACTCACTCCGATTCTGATCGTCGCTTGGATGAGTATGCGGAAGTGTGCAGTGCCGACGTGGACTGAGTTCTTGGACAGTTTTGCGATGTTCCGGTTGGGAAGGCATTGGGAGCAGGAGATGGAGGGGTGTGGAGCGATGGAGTTGAAGGATTGTACGCAGATGAAACGCATTCCGGGGTGGGTTGGCGATGCGGGGGTAGGAGAAGCGGGGGAGGGGGTGGTGATGTTAGGTGGGAGAGGGGAGTTAGTGGAAGGGGGATTGTATGGATAGGCCGGCGTTTTATAAGCCCCTTCCCGTTGCAAGTCAAAATTCATAATGCGTCACTCGTGCTTCGATTCTCAACTTTAGTTCTTTCTCGATTGTAATAATACAAACAACCCCTAACACATAATCAGTTCCTCTTCGAAACCTCTTGACAGAATCCCAACGAACCATAGCTACCCTAAGGAGTGCGCACCATATACCCGGGCCGCGCCACCTCGTCTTCCTCCTGCTTCCCTACGCCCTCCCGCAGCGGACACGGCGGTGGATACCAATCCCCCTCCTCGACGGCGCGGTAGTGGAGTTGTCGCTGGCGGTGCCGTCGGTTGATGAGGATGATGCACGGCACTGTACAGATTATAATGGCAATGATTGCGCAGGGGACAGCGATACCGAGCCCGTGGGTTTGGGAGGTGTCTTCGGGACCTGTGTTGGAGGGGGGGTCGCGCAGGTGGAGAGGATACATGGTGTTGTGGAGATGGGGGATACGGAGAGAGATGTGGGAAAAGGTGGAGGGTGATAAGGTTGCGGTTGCTCCAGAAATTTGTATATCATGGTTGTGCTCAGACGCAAAAGAGAAATGTTATTGTTGGGATTCACGTTAAAGCACTCGATCATTAGTAGTGGAGGTGGGATGAATCCGGGGTTACTTTTGGCTGTCACTTCTAGTATGAAAACCGAATACCCGAGTACGCTATTACAAACGTCAGTGGTGTCCTGGTTGAGCTACGGGAAATCTCATATATTCCAGAGAGTGACGTTATAAGTAACTATCTGGAGTTTTGCTGGAAGTTCCATTGACCAGCGGGCAAGTGTTTCCCAAAAAGTCTACTCAACACCAACTGGTCGACGTCTAACTCATATATATGCCCGTGGCTAGCAAGAAACAACATTCCAACAACACCACTCTATTTAAAGCGCCTGGTTTCATCTTAAAGCCATTAAACACTGTACCTTAAACTATTCACTACAACCAGTCAACTCGATGCCACAACAACTCTAACATGATATATCTTCCTCCTCCTTGGATCACAGGTGTACGCGCCCCACCTGTTCGTGGACGATATGCAACGAACAACCACCAACGGCGAAAGTACGGCGAGTCTAGAAGATGGTGTCGGTATTCACATCGGGCAACGGGAAGCTATCGCTGGTACGCGGGAAACGATAAAGTTAAAGCAAACATGGGAGGAAGGGTAGATGATTGAGACGACGGTAATGTATATGAGGGCAAATGGGGGATCTGCTGGGAGCAAGGGATCGAAACAAAGTAACCGTATGGTTCTGGAGCAAACTCGAGAGTGGGCGCAGATGGTTGAAACAATGATAAAGAGGAAATCTCCGTCCGTGTACCCCTACAGCCACGGTGGTGGGGTCTGGATCAACCGCGGCGAGGGTATTTATTATCTCCGTAATTCCGGCACCTGTTGAACAGAACGAAAATCAAGTCCTGAAGATGGTACAGAAAAGTTCAGGGTTTCAGCGTTACGATCAAATACCTACCTCAAACCCTCCATGTCCAACTTCCCCGGCCTTCCTGAAATCCGTCAGAACCAAACCTCTGATGACGAATCCGATACATGTCCTTTTCCTCATATTCCGGTTGCGATGATGGTAGCACACTGTGGGCGACTCTTCAGGATATATGCATTTCTGCAACAAAACCTTGAACGCAGGTCCCTCCCGTAATGCAGACCCTGTTGCCGGAATTTGTCCCGGGAATTTTGTGACACCGACAGGCATACCTAAAATCTGCCGGAGATACCATACTTTAAAACCTTCCTGGTACCTGGTATCCAATCGTACGTAGGCAGAGTTTGTGTCTGCAATGGTGAGCTTCCGAGTGAGTTCGCAGAGACAAGATTGGGCTTCATGCCAAGGACAATGTATTCATATTATTGTGATTTCCAATCGCTGCACGGTCAAATGATTCCTGGACTTCAACTCCTTGCGCGCAAGGTTACCCCTCGATAGGATCATCCTTAAACCTCCTTCCGCGTGGCAATTTGGTTGGGAATACCATGCTTCAAGGCCTTAAACGCTGGGCAATGATTATTGGGGCTGATGTTGTAAGTACTTTATGCTGAAGAACGTTGCACGGAGTCGGCGTCTACAAAGAGAGTTGTGACCCTCAGTCTTACCGGAGGTTCAGCACTGGTTGGAAAATGGCCATTTTGACAGGTAACCGTACCGCTACTGTAATCACTCATCCACCCATATCTAACGAGAGTAGGGCATGATCAATTGAGTTACTTGGTTCCGACAGTAAGAGATCGGACACTTCTGTTCTGGACCTAGAAGTACTCGGGTCCGGCACCAAGAGAGATCCGGACGTGGTCTAAGTACCGTTTTGCTCAACTGCGCTTTACCCAAAATGTTCTTGCTCTGCAACCCTAAATACAAGTCCGCACCGCACCGCACCGAACCGAGGCACTCCATCTCCTACGCCACCCCTTCGACGATCGCCGCTTGCATAGAACTAAGCAAAATAATTGTAGAGTAGTTACATCGTTGCGAGGTATTTATATGCTCTCTGTTTATATCGTCGCGTCGCTAGAGCCAGCTGTGAAACTAACTGCGTAGTCGGGATATCCGGTCGTTCTCCAATCTCCACCTCGACCGCCTTTTCGGGCGCCATCCGATACTGTATCTACTCGGTGGTAGGGCACTGCATGCGCTAAATCTATGGCGAAGTGGCTGGGCCACTGGTCTTTGTGCATGAGCTATGGATTCTTACGACGACTCATGTATGGTAGCTCAATGCCTTACTACCTCTGCTGAGGCCCGGACCCCGCCGCCTGAGTCCCCGCTATCGCAATTTCTGTTCGATATGGATACGCCCGAGAACGTTACCTCGCTCAGTCATGAGGGTGTTGTTTCCGAAGTTTTTACCGTCAACATCGCGGAAGCACGAGTCCTTGCTCGGGGAAATTGGCTATTCGTAGGAGAAGTGGTCGTTGAGAGCGAGCACAAGTGGGAGCATACGATGTCTAAGATCGCCTCGCTTGTGGAATCTATCTTATTCAGTTGACCCCCGTAGACGGCTAGTCCAGCCCTGGCTATTTCGTTGATGTCGACCTTACCCTCTGCTTTCCGCCGGGTATCTCGTTGCAGAATCAAAACCTAAGACCCGGCCGAACAGGATACCGTAGTGACTTGACAATAAGGCACTGAGTTAAAATTAACCTCCCGCTTTTGGCAGCTCAGGGTTCAGGCGCAATATCAAAGCCTATATCACCGGAAATGTCAATGCGAAGGGATTTGGAAGGTATGCAGCTAGATCAGGGAGTTCAAATGAAACATCCTCGAAGCTTCAGGTCTAAAGACGGCATTATCGACGATGAATCCGGAGGGGCATTCTGGCGTACAGTTGACGTTCCCAGCCAGCTCCGTGATCCGTGACATCACGGGGACGTCGCCCTCCCCAAAATCTCCTTCAAGTTCTCCGATGGAGGATTGATTGGATACGATTTGTGGAGGCTATTGATGCTCGAAAGTGCCGGATATAAGTTAGAGCTAGGCACCGACAAGTTGAGCATGTGGATGAAGCGGTGTAAGTTGATGATGGGAAATTTCTTTCTATCTTTTCACCTCGTGGTTAGGGTATAAATGGTACTGGGTGTTCATCAGCTAGGTTGACCAGGAGGCTGGAGCACGAAGCGAGCTGCGATCTCTCCGAGAAGTGTGGTTTGGTCTCGCCATTATCGGCCTCGAGTGCCTTGGTTACACGCCGACAAGCCCGACGGGCCCCATGTTGCCGCTCCACCCCCACGACGCGAAGACGATGATGACGAATGAGAAGGCGGGCAACGATGAAGAGATGGTCAGTATGGTGAATACCGCTGACTATTGTTGTGGAAGTGAGCGTACAACGATGGCCTCGGAAGCCTTCTCCTCGGCAGAAAAGGTACCAGCCTGCGGTGTCGTGTTGGACTCTCTTAGAACGATAACGTATCTACCCTCCTTGTCCGATATTAGGAACTGCTAGAATGTTTGTAGATGATTTTTCTCGTTGGTTCCAATTATGCCTTGCTGCTTGATATGATTTTTCTTGCGTTTTGTAAAGTACGTTTGCTTGCTTGAATGTACGAAGCTGTAGACATATTAGCAGGTTGGCCAAACACAGCCAAGATAGCCATATTCATGCACTTGCATGTCAAGTCGATGGAGATTAGGGGCCCCACAAAGGCGGTCCAGCTTTTCAGGATTTTTGATATTGACACTTCTTCAAATTTTATTCGGTGATTGTGTGCAGTTACGGCATGGTTAATGCGGTTGCCATGCAGGTTCCCCATACAAACTAGGTACAAGGCCCGTAATCGTGGCGTCTTCCTTATCGACGCCGAGAAGAATAGCTTGAATGGACTCGAGGGGTGCGGAGTTCGGGTTTTGCGGTGCGTCTGGAAAAATTAGGGTTCTTCGTCTCACCTCGGAACTCTCGGGGCGGCTTTGTGCAGGACGCGCATACCGGTGAGATCATCGAGTCGAGACTCCTGTTATGCGCATAGCATAGCCCATCTAAATTATCCATAATAGTTATGCCAAAGAATTGAGGGGTCGAATTCCAGCCATCCGTGATCCGTGGCTACAGAACCCGCTCCGCTCCCGTTTGTCCCGTCTCTCTAGAGTCTCAACTCAAATTTAAATTCCTGAGACCTCCGGATGATAAGTCAGAAATCTCAATAGAACATTGCTTAAAATACTCGGAGGTGTGTCATCGATCTCAATTATTAATTGTGCGCGGGCGGGCTTCTCAAGAATCAAGATTTTCTTGCTGGGGGTGCGGGACGAGGATGTCGTCGGTAACTGCCTCATCTGGATCGTTGGATGTTGGTATTGCGGGCTGACCACATACGCGGCTTTCTTGGATGGTTTCATCGTGACTGATTGATGATATGATACTCTAAGAGACGCGACGATAGATGTCGCGAGTTGAGTAATGGTGGCGCTTTTTGAGCTATGATGTGCTCTATGTGGTTGTCTCGAGCGTAAGTATATAGCGCGGTGATAGTACGGACCGGAGATATCGCCATTAAGCGCGCAATGCAAGTTTCTGCAGCCTACTGGGCGCAACCCGAGCTGTTGGGTCGGATATTATTTTTTCATCCCGACCCAAGCAGAAAACACATGTCGTGGGGTGTTTATTGCTTCATAAGGAGGTGGCATGGCAGCCTTCTGCGTCATGCGAAGCCGGAACCCTGCGTCTTGCGTCGCACCTGTGACTTTTGTGCCTGGACAGAGGAGAAAACTTTCCCTCCTGCAAAAGGGAAGTTTGCTGGGATTCCGCAGAACCACCAGGTTGGGAGCCGTTCTTCTGTGTTCCTATGTTTGTCTTTGACTTTGAGCAGTGAGGGGGCTGAGTGTGATGTCGTTCGTGGTAGCTGAGTGTGAGAATTCGACGGGCCCATAGGAATTCGTAGTTTGACATCTGGTGTTGTATTCGACCGAGGCAAGTTTTGTAATCGAGCTGGGGTGTTGATTGCTGAGAACGAATCCTTCAGATGTCCGCTCGCTTGAGCGATGCCCAACTCTGGCATTCCTTGTCGGGAGGGCCAATTATCTTCAGCAGTGAGGCGGTGACGCACCATGCCCCGGCTAACACGCATATAGTTATAGTACTGGTACCTGGCATACATAGTTGATCTCCTTTACCGTGCCTAGTACCTCTTGAGGGCCCAGGACTCGTCCAACCACCAACCACCAACCACCAACGCGAGTAGGTACCGAACACAAGAAAGTGTGGAGTGGCTGCCCGTCGTTCGTTTCGTTCGTTTCCTTTCCTTACAGAGTCAGTACGTGCAATCCCTACTGTGGACGGACGCCTTTCCACTTTCCTTCTCACACTCGCTTCAATCCTTCCACATCTCTCTGTTTCTGTTTACTTGTTCGGTTGCTTCACGTCATACCACCATTGGAATCAACACCAACAAACACCACGAACCCTCCTCGAAACCCAATTCAGCAGCTTCTCCAGAGTTACTTTGTCGGCCGCATGACCTAGTAGTCATCTACCTCGCCTTATCGTAAGTTCTAAGCTTGTTACCACCCCAATTGCGCCGCGCAATTGGTTCCCGCGGCAAAATAAGGCGACTACAATAAGGGCGTACGGGGCTGACAGCATCAATAGCAACGCGAGAACGCCTTTCTTTCGCCCAACACGGCGATCACGTCCATTCTTTGTATAATCTACCATCCAATCCCGTGCGTTTCCGACCAATTCATTGCAGATCGTCCATCCATACATAGCAACCTGTCCACATCTGCACGACATAAACACTCGCCAGTCTGCACCTGCCATTATCAACTCGAGACGGCGCCGTCCGTCTCAGAGTTGAAAAATAATGGCATCTGCAACCATGGATTCCCTTTTCAGCGAGCCGCTGCCACATTTCCACCGGAAGCCCTCGCAGGAATCATCGCCTCCCCCATCTCCCACTTCCCATCCCGCCTCTCCGGAGTCGCAACATGGTGATACACAGTTGAGGAACTACTCTCTGTCCTCTTCCGCTTCGTCAAAACCAACTCCACTCGTTACCGATGTAATCGCCACACGGCCCAGGTTACCAGGACGACAGGAGACACCGCCATCACCGCCCAATTCTGTGTTGATTAACGAAGGGGAGGGTATATCACCCACTACCTCTTCTCCGGGAGGTATGGGGCCCACACACTCTCAACCAGTACGACAGAGCTTGGAATTATCGGCAAATTCATTGAAGGAAAGGTTTACGAGGGTATTCAGAGGTAGTCACAAACGGGGTAGCTCGGAGAATAGCTGGTCAACCGGCAAGGGTGGGTTTGGAAAGCATAAGAAGGATAATTCAGGTTCAACAAACACCACAACAAACCCGCTTGCGTTGACACATATTCAGAGTGCGTCATCCAAAACATCACTTCAAGATGAACTCGACTCAGCACCAAGGAAGCAGACATTCTATAACAAAAGTCAAGGCGTCAGTCCTGTGAGCTTAAGCAACGAGAATTATAATCGAGGAGGGGGGAGAAGGAGCAGGAGGATTATGAATGGAGGCGAGGTAAGGATTGAGATAATTCCACAACAAATAGGAGGGGCAGATGAAGCAAAGTCTGGGAACAGTGATGGAAGTATGAAGTACTACGACTACTACACCCGATCAAAGACCAGTGGTCTACCTTCAGCGCATGACGATGATTCAATCCCCGATATCGATGACTCCAACTTTTCGTCACAGAGATTCGTGCCGTCACTCAGACCGGTTATGACACTGCATACTCCTGTGCGGGATACAACGTCAGATACTCGGTCCTCTTCAGAAAGTCGAGAGAGGAGGTTTGTTGAGGATTCTGTGGCACACGGGTTTGAGGGATTCCACTTTGGAGTCACCGGCGACGGTGCGTTTTGTTCAACGCCTGAGGAAATTCATCCACCACGCACCGATAGTGACGTTTCATTAAGACCAATCGACACGAATAGTAGGAAGGCCAGTAGCAGTGTCTTGAACCATTCTTCACAAAGTGATTCGAACGCCAACAGGAGTCATTCATCACTGGCAAGGAAAAACACGGGTGGGAGCATGGCTAGACGACCAGCACTGAACAGAGACTTATCTTCAAGTTCGTTCATTATCAATGGGAGGACGATCTCTGGGCAGAGCGCCAATCCTACTGAAGAGGTTACTCGGGAATTGAGGAGGTTGAGCAAGATCTCGGCTGGAAGTGGGGTGAGTGGAGTGGCCATTGTCGTTACTGCAGATGGCCCTGCATCGACAAAGCGCTCCGCAGACAGTGACGAAGACGAGTCATTTGAAGGGCCTAGGTTCACGAGGGAAGAGAAAGGCAAAGCAAGAGCGGCATCATCCGAGCCACCCGGGAGCCATGAACAGAGGAGTCATACTCGCAGCCTCAGCGGGCAGAGTGAGTGGACTACGGGCACAGAACGTACCCACCGCAGCGACGATAACAGTGACTCGAAAAGCCTACTCCCAGCCGTACTAGAGATCGTACAAAGCAGGAAACTGAAAGCCCAAGAGCCCAGGAGCGATGTTTTGGTGCACCAGGGGGACCCGAAATACGAGTTGTAAGTTTGCCGTTTGCGGCACCGTGTAACGCGGTTCCATGCATGGAAGATTGCTAACTTGCAACAGCACTTACCGGATGCGCCAGACACCGGATGACAACCCAATATTCGTTCCACAATATCATTACGATGCACCATTATCGTTCCCCAACCGTAACGCACTGGGACCGCCGTCCGTGGCTAAGCCTCCAAAGACGGCAGACGGAACTACGTTTTCCTCGAAATCATTTGCTAATCGTATGGGTGGTTCTATTCTCAAGAGACCTCCAAGTGCCATGCTTCGTACGGATTCCCCCAACAGTATTCCCCAAGGGGATTATACGTACGACAGCCGCCCTAGAACCAGTCCCACAGAACAGCACCATAGTAGTATGTTGGTGTCGAAAAGCCACAACGACATGGACTCTCTCATTCATCCCGCGTTGAGGGATGTTCCAGAGAAGTCAGGAAAGCCAAGGGAGGTGGTGAGCATGTCCAGTCTGGAAGTGTTTGGCAATGGATTCAGGAACGACCATTTCAGTGAGCTGGGAAGAGGCCGCGACACACGAGACTCTAACGACCAAGATCCTTCAGCCTCCACCGGACGAAGGGTTGCGTATGGCACTCTACTACACCCACCTCCGGCAGCACACCGCCGATCTAGCTGGGATCCGTCGCGGATTCTGCAGTTTCCGGTACGCCCTAAACAGTTCATGCGCCGCTCCTTGACACCGCATCTATACAACCCGCAGGACATCGCCTTGGATGACTCGAGGTCTGACAGCGAGTTTCAAGGTGACAGCACTGACTATCATCAGAGGCAGCAGAAAATTGGACGTATGCTGCTTGCATCATGTTTGATTTTCCCTCCGCTCTGGTTTGTCATGGCTTGTGGAGGGTTCGACTCTTTTGTTGTTACCTGGACCAGTGGAAACGTCCGCGGCGTTGGCAGCTTTGAGAAAAAGATCGCGTTGGTTCTTGCTACCGTGGTTGGACTCGGTGCTGTCATTGGCGTGATTGTGGGGGTCAGTATGGCGGCCACAGCGGGTAGTGCTGTTGCATAGAGACGAACCAGAAACACGACGACGACGGAGTATGAGGTAGAAAGAGACACTGTACTATGATACCCCGAACTGCTTTTTTCCCTTCTAATGCATTACTGGCGCATGACGTTACATCATTTCCTTTTGTTTTTACTCTTTCCTTTTATTTTTTGAGTCTTGTGGACTTTTTAATACGCAAGATACATGGGCCAGGAGTTTTTTTGCATATACTTACTCTTGGGGGTTTTGAGCATAAGTTCCTTTTTTTATGGTTGCTAGTACTATTACTGGTAATATTGCTTCGTGTATATCACTTAGGGATGACAGGTGGGGATGGGGGTGGACTAGGGATACGGGGAGGTTTATCTGTGCTTGAGTGTTGGGGTACATTCAGTGATGTGTTTTTTTTCATTTGGGGGCCTTTTCTTTGGGGGCTTGAGGGTCATATTTTTTTTTGTCCGTGTGCAACCAACAGCAGCATTATGGCATAGCATACCTAGTAGTTAAGAAAGACACTGAATAATCATTCAATCACTCCGTATGGGATTGCGTCTTGTGATGGTAATAAATCAATGCGCCCTCCACTCGACGTCACCAGACTACAAAGATATAGACAGACATCTCGCCTCGAATTGCATCCCCATCCAGCACAGACCCATGGTGAACTGCACATATACCCCCCTCCCTTTCTCGTTCCTCTGCGTGGCCACACAATGAGCACACACACAACCACCCTTACCTGCGCAATCCTCATCCCCCTACTACTCGTTTTCCTCCTACTCATAGGTACTATAATATTCTGCCTCCACCGCCGTCGACCACCACCACCACTACCGCCGGATGTAGAGATCGTCCGGCTGGACACTGCCATAGCCGAGAAGGCGGGCGTGAAACCGAAGGATGGGATACTGACGCAAAAGGAAACAGATCGGGTTGAGCGGGTGGTGAGGGAAGAGAAGGAACAGGCGTTGAAGGAGATGGAGTGTAGGGAGGGGAGGACGTTTGTGGTTGCGTGTAAAGAGAGGGATGAGATGTGGAGGGAAATGGATAGGGGAAGAGGGGAGTAGATATGTTTCATCCGTCGTTCCCTAGCTCGTAAGCTCACTCCTGTTAGACGGTTAGTTTTCAGACGCACCGGCGAGCGTGGTTTATTGTTTTGTGTTTTAATTTATGAAATGGATGGAAGATTGTAAACTACTTTCACAAGTTTCCCGTGTTGCTGGGGGTCTCTATACTCTAACAACCCCCCCCCGCTCCCTCGTGCTTCAGACCTACGATCTCTTCACTCCCACACTCTCCTCCGGTACCCCGAACCTCTCCGGATCCCGCTTCGGTCTGTTCCCCACCGCTTCCTCGATCCTTTCCATCACCTCAGGCGTCAACTTGTCCACCACTTGAACCGCGGCAACATTCTCGACGACCTGTTCTGGCCGACTGGCGCCGGTGATGACACTACTGACATCCTTATTCTTGAGGATCCAGGCAATAGCGAGCTGAGCCTGCGCCACTCCAAGCTCCTTAGCGATTTCCCCGAGCTTCTGCGAAACGGAGAGTTGCTGCTTCATCTCTGTGTCCGTCTCGAATTTGTCCCGGAACGACTGGATGAATGGGTCCAGCTCCGCGTTTGCATCTCCGAACCGCGAGTCCGCAGGGATCGACGCGGCGTTATATTTTCCGCTCAGAATCCCGAATTTTAGCGGTGAGAAGGTGGTGAGGCCAAGCCCATGCCGACGGTAGAGCGCTGAGAACTCGGATTCTACTTTCTCCCGGTGAAGGAGATTGTATTGTGGTTGTTCCATCTGTTTTGTTCTCATCAACAGTGTGCCCGTGTATAACCAGTGGGGACCAACCAAAGGCCCGATCAAATTCAACTTATCAGCGACCCTCCACGCATCCGCAATCTCCTCCGCGGTCCACTCGCTAGTACCCCAATAAAACGCCCATCCACGCTCAATAACATGGTTGAAAGCGCGCACAACTTCCTCCATGGGTGTCTTCCGGTCTGGACGGTGCGCGTACACCAAGTCGACATACTCGAGTCCCAGCCGATCGAGCGAAGCCCGCAGACCCTCGACGACATGTTTCCGCGACAACCCAACCGTATTCTGTGCCCGTGCCTTGTCTACGCTGTTGGCTGTGCCGAAGTTGATTTTGGTGCTGATCACGATATCGCAGCGCCGCCATCCGTACTTGTGGATCGCTTTGCCCATTACTATCTCTGAGGCGCCGCCGCCGTAGCCTTCGGCTGTATCGAAAAAGCTATAAGTGTTAGCGGGGAGAGATGGGAGGGGGAGAGGGAATACTTGATGCCGTGGTTGTAGGCGGCTGAGAGACAAGCATAGGTTTTTTCTTCGTCGACGTGCCCGCCGTAGGTCAGCCTAGATCGTGAGTTAGTGGTGTGTGTATGAGGGCGCGGAGCAGGATTGATGGGTGGGGAGATAGATAGCACGTACCAGCCGCCGAGGGAGATGGCGGAGACCTTGAGGCCGGAGCGGCCCAAGAATCGGTATTCCATTGGCGAGAGGGGTATGTGTTCAGAAGCCATACAGTGGTCTGTGTTATAGGCGGAGGGTCGGTGAGTTTGACTTGGGGTTGTTTTGGTTTGGTGGGGTGATGATGATGGTGGTAGTGGTGGTCAATTGAATGAGTTAAATATTATACTGTCGTCTGGATGTCGTCAATACCCAGGATCTATTCTAGAATTTAGCCGGCAGCTGAAGCTGAAGCTTAGAGTTAGAGGACCACCGTCAAGTGAGGGACTTTGAAGTGGGGTTCTCGTCAGATCCTTGCTGGTTACAGCAGCATTCAGGCACCGGCTATCAGCACCATGCGATCGGGTTTGGTGTAAGGCAGTTCCTGGTTGATGAGCTTCGGTTGCATCATCACCGCCTATACATCTACGCAGAACCCTAGCCCTTAACATCCACATTTAAGCGTGCAGACAAACTTGGGTATACAGAGAATACCTATTCTAGTGCAAATGCTAAACGAAGTGAACGAAGTCTATCTACAGAGAAAAACCACCACCATCTGATACCCAAAGTCAGGGACCCACCGCTATTTTCTCCACCACGTCAACCAGCTCTTCTGCCCCCCGCCCACACCCTCGACAACGAACCTCGGTGGCATTAGCGTCGTCTGATCATCAGAGCCCTCCTCCTCCTCGTTGTCGTCGTCTTCCGGCGACCATCCGCGCTGCATCCCCGCCGCCGCTTCCTTCCAGTTCCGTTTCTCATAATCAACCGCCCACAACGCCGCCCCGGTGCCCGTCGAGAACAGGAAGAAAATGCTCGCCACAGGTATCAATTGCAGCATCACATGCACTAGCCCAAACAGAAAGTACCTGAAGCGATTGCGTCGGATAAAGTCACGCCTCGTCGCCTTATCCCAACCCAGCAGCTGGAAGTAACGGTAGTGACATAACGGACCGAGATGATAGCCTTGATTTATCAGCCACGCCCCATAAGGAGGAGATCATACTTCTCCACATACCCTGCAAACACAAAAACAGCGCCGTCCCCACAACAGGGATCAGACACAGCGGCAGCTCGAGGACAAAATAGCAACCCATCTTGATCGCCTCCCTGAATTTGACATACGGGCTGATGATATGTGTCCCCAACCGGCGATCGCCGTTCTCGTCCACATTCAGGATCCTCGCAGCCTGAATCATAGCCTCGGCGCGCTTGTTGAGACCCCGCACCCGCTTCGTCCGCGATAACAGCACTATGTCAAATACATCTACGATTTGCTTCTCTGTCAAAAACGCCTCTGCGAGTATCGCCACGATCCCTGCAGACTCGGATAGGATCATTGTTGCTGCTGCGCTCCGTGGAAATGGCTCGTGGAAGAGGCTCAGGACGAAGACGTGCGGGAGGTAGAGGAAAGTGAACATGAACGCCACGACAAAGAGTGAGAGTAGGCCTACGGGGACAATGCGGGAGTAGAGGGATGGGTGCAGTGAGCGGTGGGCGATGAGGTACGAGATCCCATGGATCGGGTAGATGAAGGAGCGGTTTGGGAGGCCATGGGTTGGTGGTTTTGGTGTGAGTGGCGGGTTGGTGATGAGTCGGGGGAGGAGAGGCCGTGCCTGTTCTGACATTTCACGATGCGGTGGTAGATGTGACGGTAGTGGTGAAGATGCAGTCAGGGACGAGGTGAAGATTTTTCCGTCCCCTTTTCTTTGTCGGCACGGGCCTCAACGAGCGTGATAGCCCTTTGCTGTTTTCGGGCAAGCATCGTGATCTAGAAATGAAGACGTTTAGTTACGGTGACTTTAAGCCGCATGACGTAGTTAGGTCCAATCACTGAAGAGCACTCGGGGTATATGATCATAGTTCAAATATCTAGAGAAGAGGGAACACGAGTATCTCTTTGCATTACAGTACATACAGTATCCAGTATTATTGACTAACTATTATCTCCTACACCGTCCCCTTTACACCAGTGTACTTATTAATCCATTTAAACACCTCATAATGCCAGACCAAACTATTCTCGGGCTTCAAAACCCAATGGTTCTCGTCAGGGAAGTTAAGGCTGGGTATGTTAGTCTCATATCACCAGGACGTAGATTTGAGAATACGCACAATCTTGAAGGCACGCCTCGCTCCTGCAGAATATTAAACAGGGCGATACCCCCGGATATGGGCAATCTATAGTCGAGATCGTTATGAATCACCAGCTTTTCCTAACTGTTAGCTAAACCCAAGTCTCGGTATTGCAGTGAGGAAAACATACCATCGGAGTCGCCCAGTTGATAGCAAACCGCGCTGGATCGTAGCGTTCATAGTTTTCTCTGTTATTCCAAAGAGTTCCATTGAAATCCCTCTGCATGAAAAAAAGCTCGTCTGAACCGTAGTGCTCCAGAGTAGAGTACACGCCGTCATGGGAGACAAGCGCTTTGAATTTACGCCCGAAGTCGTGGCCTGCGATCCAGTTTACCATGTACTAGACATTTATACCGTTAGTGAACGAATTCCAATGTGAGAAGGTTTGGTAGCCGCATACACCTCCGAAGGAAGCTCCAGCGGCCACGGCATTTTTAGTGTCGATGTAGGGGTAATTAGCGGCAATGTGTTTGAATCCCAATATGATATCATAGTACGGCGCTCCTCCCCAGTTGTTTTGGACAGCGTCGGTGAGCTTCTGTCCAAACCCAAAGGAGCCGGTGGGATTGATAGCCACAATGACGTATCCCTGTGCCGCCCACGCGGCAGGGCTCCACCGGGAACTCCAGACGTTTGCCCAGGAACCTTGCGGGCCGCCGTGGAAAAGCATTGCAAGTGGATACTTCTTCTTTGGATCAAAGTCCGCGGGTTTGATGATCCAACCCTGGATATCCGTCCAGTTACCCTTGAACCAGAACTCCTCCACCTGACTATCTGTGAGCCCCTCGAGCTCGGGATCAACCACCCTCGGGTCCAGTAGGACTTTGGGCGGGTTCTTGCCGTGCATGTCGACGATGGAGTAGCCATAGCTCTGCAAAAGGCTGGTGTTGCTGGCGAGAAGGGTGTTGGGACCGATTTGGTATGAGGCGGTGACGTATCCTTCATGTGAGATTGCAATGGGGGTAGCAACCTCGCCAGCAGAAGCGCTGATTGTGAAGATCTTTGAGCGGGCGCGCTCTTCAGCCGCAAGCCAGATGGTTTTTCCGTCTTTGCTGTAGGTGATTCCGAATGGGCTACGGTCCCAGTTATGGGCAACGCCTCTGATATCGCCCGTGGCGAGGTCGGCGATGTAGAGCTTGTTACGGTCTGATTCGTAAGATATGCCGTCCATCTGGAAGTATGCAAGGGTCCTTCCGTCGGGAGCGAAAGTCGGCGACTGAGATGCTCCAAGTGCTTTCGGGTATCTCTTTGCTGCCATAGATGTGGGCCCGTTCAATGCCCTAGCAACCGCAGACCCGTCAAATGGGACGAGGTAGATGTACGCTGCCGTATAGTTTGCCTGTGGCAGCTCGGGGGCTTTGGACATGAATGCAACCATTTGACCGTCCTGGGCAATGTCAAAGTTCCAGACGTCTCCGAAGGGCGGGATTGGTGTCTCGAGGTTTTTGGTACCGGTAAGGAGATTAGTAAGTTTTCCGTTGAAGGTTTTTTTCGTATTCCCCTTGAGAACGCCAGAGAATAGCGTGGACTTCTGCCGAGTGACATAGGTATCCCAATGGCGTACATAGAGGGAGTCATAGATTCTAGCCGAGGACAGAGGTGTTGCAGCCAGCTTTTCGTTGTATGCTGTACCATTCGCCCATGCCTTGCCAGTCAAGAGAAAATTGATATCCCCAGACTTGGTCACAGCGATTTTGAGATTCTCAAGGGGCGCCGGAATTGATGCGGCTTTGTATCTATACGGGGAAGCTGTTAGAAAATGATCTGGCTGATGGAGATATATATCGTCATACCCACTCTTGAAGTCGGCAATTGATGCTAACCATAGTTCAACTCCCCCAAGAATAGCGGAATTCGAGGTATTGAGATAAATGACGGTAGTGTCATCCACCCAGACCATCCCCGAGACGTCGGAATCATTGGTAAGAACGAAGGTCTTCCCGGTAGCGGTATCCAGAATATTGAATGTGTCGGTCGAGGAATGCGTCTCGAATGAGTATTGGGAAATTGGGTAGAGGGCAAGTTTCTGCCGATAAAAGACTCAACTCAGCATAATTCATTTTTGCTTTCGGGGTATTAATGACTCGATCTAGCTTACCCCGGAGTTATTTGGAACTGCCTCATCTCGAAGAGGTGCGGATATAAGCTTCCTGCGACACGAGTTGTACAGTCAGCTCTAAGTAGAAAATGCGCTAAAGATGAATGGATAGATTTACTCTGGTGTGAAGACAGCTTCTACAGACAAAGCGAGCGTAGGAACGAGCGATAGCCACTTCAAAAACCCCATCGTGACTGTCAAAATCCGATTGACCGGATACCAAGGCCTCGAGAAAGAAAGCTCGACGAAGCTCCTCCAATTGTTAGAGCGGGGGTCACAGGTTATGTATTGCTCGCTCCTTCACTTTGATGCATCATCCCATAAAAATCTCCTCTCACCACCCCAGGCTCACCTGCGAATCAATACACAAGCACACGCATGACATGAGTGTTTAAATCAACCTTCCAGGTACGGTGTGGGCCTCTTCCGGTAGATATAAGCTTGTTTCTACCCAAATTGTTGTTTATTGGTACAGTTGCTGGAGGCCGTTAATCATCTTCTCGGGGTTGTTTCCTGATCTGGGTACCGGCTGCACAAAGTCTGACGGGTATTTTCCCATCTTGCATAGATGCGTGCATATGTCAAGGAATTTTTGTGCATCCACCCGAAAAGGGTCCGTTTTCGGATCCCGTAGGAGCCATTTTCTGATTCGCCGCCAATCTGCTCCAATGACACCCGCTGGAACCCATTCTGCAATTAACGCTAGAGTACAGCGAAAGGGTTGCAAGAGTCCTGCGTCTTGGGATGAGGACGTTGTTAGAGTACGGCAACTGTACTGAAAGCTCCATTGACGTAGCAACATTTAATATAACTGATACACGCACAATAGATACACGAGGACTCCAATAGTCTAGTAGAAAACCAATCCCGAATCCCATAATCCCATAAACCTGATGATGCCTGTAAACCTGTGATGCCGACAACCATAACTACAGAAGAGGAGCGGTATAATCAAGTCTATCCGATACTATTTCCTTCCTACTTCTATGTTATTTGATTCTCCTCCTCTGAGTCACCATAGGAAGACTAGCACGAACAGAACCCTTGCCGCCGAGCTCAAGGTGAAAGATCTATCGCTTTCGTCTAGAAGGTTCCTCATTATCTCGCCGTTTTCTCTCATGTGCTGACCGAACCACCTCAGCCACATTTGAACGTTCAGTCTATTGTAGATAGAAATTTCCTACCACAAGAGACAACTGGCTGAATTTGGATGACGCAGATGCAGCACCTTGGGTGATCCACTTGGAGAGGAGATAGCGATTGAAGAAGGACATTTTGAGGCGGTGATGGATAATACGAGAAATCGATGCGGCTTCTTCCATATCCCGGCACGTTTAGCCCCTCCACGAAGACGCTGATGCGCTCTGTGCGGACCATGGAACGATGGGGTTTATATGCCCCAATGTGGATACCAACGCAGTACCGCCGTCATGGTCATGATGGTCGCAGTGTTCCTAAGTAGCCCGGCCTGGCCTGCGCTAAGGCGACCGGCGAGATCGTCGCTAGCCGAGCCGCTTAAGAAGACTAGATGGTCGTTGCATAATTTATGGGCGGAGGAATGGAAGAAAGGCGCCTTCGAGTTGACACTGAGAGCAACACTAGCAGAGGAGATAAGGCAACCAAGAAAAATTACAGCGATGACAATATTAGCGTTCAACTTTCGTTTCCCTGGCAACCAAATGAGTGTCACCTCCACCACGAACATTATATCTGTTCCGACCCATACGCCAAATTTCTCGTTGGCCAATAGGTCAACCATTTGGTGTACGGAATAACCTATTGGCCAATGGGAAGATTTGGCATATGGATCAACCCAGTGGCCAACCGGGAAATTTGGTGTATGGGTCAACCGGTGTACCAAGTTCACCATGCTAATTCCTTCCGCCAAATTACTAG